>Ga0209902_100287_pt1 | contig 70381 bp, 68 predicted proteins | sample FECB27metaG_FD_188304 | JGI IMG/M metagenome (GOLD analysis project Ga0209902, IMG submission 188304) | Cyanobacterial communities from the Joint Genome Institute, California, USA - FECB-27 (SPAdes) (version 2) | ecosystem: Environmental > Aquatic > Thermal springs > Hot (42-90C) > Microbial mats...
ACCAGCAACGACGAGCTTTTTGAGGGTCATTGAATTTCCTTGTGGTGTCCTACCATCGGTGACTCTCCCGGCCACCCTTCTTCGTGCGCTCTTCAAGGCACGAAACGCGGCAATAACATGACCGAGAGGACTTCCGAAAGCTTTAACCTGCGAGTGTTGCTGCAGCACCCGTTTCCGTAGCCAGACGGGCCATTCTGGACAGTATCGCGGCGGTTCCTTTCAGTCGCGCCTCGGCTGTCGGCCAGTCACGGCTGAACACGAGTTTCTGATCAGGCTTGATCCGCACCTGCATCTGCGGGTCCGAAACCATCCGGACGAGTGCGGCCGGGTTCGGGAACTCCTTGTGTCTGAGCGTGATGACTGCGCCCTTGGGGCCGGCGTCCACTTTCTCGACATTGGCGGTGCGGCAAAGTGCCTTTACCAGGATCACCTTGAGCAGCGCCTCGACTTCTTCCGGCAGCGGCCCGAAGCGGTCGATCAGCTCGGCGCCGGCCGCGTCGATCTCACGCGCATCGGAGAGGTCGCCGAGACGGCGATAGAGCTGCATCCTGAGCTGCAAGTCGGGCACATAGTATTCGGGGATCATCACCGGCATGCCGAGCGAGATCGTCGGGCTCCACTCGCTGCGTTCCTCGAAGTCTGCGTCGCCATCGCGCAGCGCCGCCACTGCCTCCTCCAGCATGGCCTGGTAGAGTTCGAACCCGACTTCGCGGATGTGGCCGGACTGTTCGTCACCGAGCAGGTTCCCCGCGCCGCGGATATCGAGATCGTGGCTTGCCAGCTGGAACCCTGCCCCCAGCGTTTCCAGCGATTGCAGCACGGTCAGTCGCCGCTCGGCCGTGTCGTTGAGTTTGCGGTCGGGCGGGATGGTGAACAGCGCATAGGCGCGCTGCTTGGCGCGGCCGATGCGACCACGGATCTGATAGAGCTGGGCGAGGCCGAAATTGTCGGCCCGGTGCACCACCAATGTGTTGGCGTTCGGGATATCGAGACCGGATTCGACGATCGTGGTGGCCACCAGCACGTCGAACTTGCCGTCGTAGAAATTGTTCATGATGTCGTCGAGCTCGCTCGGCGGCATCTGCCCGTTGGCGACGACATAGCTGACCTCCGGCACCTGCTGGCGCAGGAACTCGGCAATATCGGGCTGATCCTTGATCTTGGGCACCACGTAGAACGCCTGTCCACCGCGGTACTTTTCGCGCAGCAGCGCCTCGCGCACGCTGAGCGGATCGAACGGCGAAACGAACGTGCGGATGGCGAGGCGATCGATCGGCGGCGTCGCCAGCAGCGACAGGTCGCGCACCCCGGTCAGCGCCAGCTGCAGCGTGCGCGGAATCGGCGTCGCGGTCAGCGTCAGCACATGGACGTTGCCCTTCAGCTCCTTCAACCGCTCCTTGTGGCCGACGCCGAAATGCTGCTCCTCGTCGATGATCAGGAGGCCCAGGTCCTTGAACTGGATGGATTTCGACAACAGCGCATGCGTGCCGACGACGATATCGACCGTACCCTTCTCCAGCTCTTCCTTGGTCGCCTTCAGCTCGGTCGACGACACCAGCCGCGAGGCCTGCCGAATGCGCAGCGGCAGGCCGGAGAAGCGCTCGCTGAAGGTCTTGAAGTGCTGCCGCGACAACAATGTCGTCGGAACCACCACCGCCACCTGCCGCCCCGACATCGCCACGGCAAACGCCGCGCGCAACGCTACTTCGGTCTTGCCGAAGCCGACGTCGCCGCACACCAGCCGGTCCATCACCCGGCCCGAGGCCAGGTCCTCGAACACGGCGTTGATGGCCACCAACTGGTCTTCCGTCTCGTCGTAGGGGAAGCGCGCCGCGAACTCCTCGTAGAGCCCCATCTGCACGTCCATCGGCGGCACCGTCGACAGTTGCCGCAGCGCCGCGATCTTGATCAGCTGCTCCGCCATATCGCGGATGCGCTTCTTGAGCTTGCTCTTCTTGGCCTGCCAGGCCACCCCGCCGAGCTTGTCGAGTTCAATGATCGCGTCGGCGCCATAGCGCGACAGCAGCTCGATATTCTCGACCGGCAGGTAGAGCTTGGTGTTGCCGGCGTACTCGATCTCGACGCAATCGTGCGGCGCGCCCTGCACCTCGATGGTTTTCAGCCCGAGGAAGCGCCCGATACCGTGGTCGACATGCACCACCAGGTCGCCGGCGGCGAGGCCGGCGGCCTCGGTCAGCGCATCCGACGCCTTGCGCCGCTTCTGCGGCCGCAGCAGCCGCTCGCCGAGAATGTCCTGCTCCGAGAGCACCAGCATGTCGTCGGTCTGGAACCCGGTCTCGAGCCCCAGCACTACGAGCGCGGTGGTCTCCGGCGACGTGGTCTCGGCATCGCGCCAGTTCTCGGCGAGGCGCGGATGCTCCAGCCCGTGATCGGCCAGTACCTGCGCCATGCGATCGCGCGAACCTTCCGACCAGCAGGCGATGATGGTCTTGCGCGCTTTCTTCCGCTCGGCGCGGAACAGTTTTGCCACGGCTTCGAACAGGTTGACGTCCTGCGCCTGCCGCTCGGCGGCAAAGCTCGGCGCTACCCGCCCGCCGGCGTCGTCGACCTTTTTGGTGTCGGGCGTCGCGAACGGCGACAGCTGCACCACGCCCCCGTCGGGAGCCAGGGCATAGGGCGCGCGCTCCATTTCGTAGAGCTGGGCCGGCGGCACCGGCTTATAGGGCGCTGCGCCCTGCGACTGCTTCTCGTGCCGCGCGTCCTCGCGCGCCTGATAGTAATCCGAAATCTGCGTCTGCCGGTCGGCGAAGGCTTCCTTGGCCTGATCGTCGAAGACGAACGGCGCGTCGTCGGTATAGCCGGCGAGATGATCCAGTTGATCGTAGAAGAACGCCGTCCAGTGCTCGACGCCGGGGTAGCGCTGGCCGGCGCTGACCGCCGCATAGAGCGGATCGTCGACGGTATTGCCGCCGAACATCGTAGTGTAGCGCGCCCGGAAGCGGCGGATCGCCTCTTCGCTCAGCAGCACCTCGCTCATCGGCGCCAGCGCGATGCGCTTCAGGTTGCCGGTGGTGCGCTGGCTGTCCGGATCGAAAGTGCGGATGGTTTCCAGCTGCTTGCCGAAGAAGTCGAAGCGCAGCGGCGATTCGACACCGGCCGGATAGAGATCCACCAGCCCGCCGCGCACGGCGTATTCGCCGGTCTCGCGCACTGTCGGCACCCTGAGATAGCCGTTGCCGGCCGCCCAGGCGATCAGCTTCTCGCTGTCCACCACCTGCCCTGCCGCTGCGGCAAAGCTCATCCCCGCCACCGTGTCGCGTGGCGGCAGCTTCTGCACCAGCGCGTTGACCGTGGTGAGGACGATCGCGCCCTTGGCTGCGCCGCTGGCGAGGGTGGAAAGCGTCGTCATGCGCGCCGCGATGGTCACCCCGTTCGGCGACACGCGATCGTAAGGCAGGCAGTCCCAGGCCGGCAGCGTCAGCAGCTGGTGCCCGGGCATCAGCTGCTCGAGGATTTCCACCATGCGTTGCATGCGCCGCCCATCGCGTGCCACGAACACCGCGCTCACCGCCGCATCCGGCGCCGCCTTCAGGCGTGCCTCGACGAGCCGCGCCAGCACCACCGGCTGCATGCCGTCGGGGACATTGGAAAGGGTGCGGTCGGCGCGCTGGTCGGTCATTTGGCAGTCCGGAATCTGAGCAGGTCGGCAAGCAGGTCGTGGTCGGCGTCGGCGGGCGCCGGCTCCTGCCCCATGAGCCACGCCTGGAGGTCGGTATCGACCTCCTCGAGCAGGGTCTCGAAGCGATCAAGTTCCGTCGGGTCCATTGCATCGAGCCGGGCATCGGCATAGGGCCCGAGCAACAGGTCCATTTCCTTGGTGCCGCGGTGCCAGGCGCGATAGCGGAGGCGCCGCAACCGCATAGCAGAATCTTCACCGGCGTCTTTTTGAAGGGCCATGAGCGGGTGGTCTCGGGGAATGTGGATGGCGTGTTTACGCGGATATCGTCTTGATGTCACGTGGCAGAGGAGCGAGCCGTCGGCTAGGTTCCGGTGCCCAGGAGGCTCCTCGACTCGTGTCCCGCCCGCCGGCCCTCGATCCGCTGTTTCGCTCGCTCCACTCCATCAAGGGGGTGGGGCCACAGCTCAGCGCTTTGCTGACCCGCTTCTTCGGTGCACCCGAGGGGCAGGAAGCCATCGCGCTCGACCTGCTGATGCACATGCCCACCGGCATCGTCGATCGCCGCCGCATGGATGGCATCGCCAATGCGGTGCACAACAACATCGCGACGCTGAAGCTGCATATCGATCGCCACCAGCCGCCGCCGCGCGGTCGCCCGCACATCCCGCACCGGGTGTTCGCGCATGACGAGACCGGCGAAATCCAGCTGGTGTATTTCCGCGCCACCGGCGGCTGGGTGGAAAAGCTGCTGCCGGTCGGCGAGACCCGCTACGTCTCGGGTACTATCGGCTTCTTCCAGGGTGAAAAGCAGATCACCCACCCCGACTATGTCGTCGAGGCCGACAAGTTCGAGGATATGCCGCTGGTCGAGCCGGTCTACCCGCTGACCCACGGCTTGAGCTCACGCGCCCTGATCAAGCTCACCCGGCAGGTGCTGGAGACCGTTCCGGACCTCCCCGAATGGATGCCGGCCGAGCGTATCGCCGAGTTCGGCTGGCCTGATTTCCGCGCCGCGATGCAGGCTTCGCACGCGCCCGATACCCCCGACGACGCGCAGCTCTGGTCAAAGAACCGCATGCGCCTCGCCTATGACGAATACCTTGCCGGCCAGCTCGCCTTGCTGATCGTGCGCTCGCAGCTCGTCGCGCCGCGTGGCATCGCCCGCACTTTCACCGGCGAGATCAGCGCCAGGGTGGAGGCCGCCCTGCCCTATACCCTCACCGAAGGACAGCGCCTCGCTGTCGAGGATATCCGCCGCGACCTTGCCGCCCCCGAGCGCATGTCGCGCCTGCTGCAGGGGGATGTCGGCGCCGGCAAAACCGTGGTGGCCCTGATGGCAATGGCGGCGATGGCCGAAAGCGGCGCGCAGTCGGCGCTGATGACGCCAACCGAAATCCTCGCCAGCCAGCACTACAAGACGCTGAAGCCGCTCTGCGAAGAGGTGGGGCTCGGCGTCGTGCTGCTCACCGGCAAGATGACCGCCGCCGAGCGCCGTGCCGTACTCTCAGGCATCGCCGACGGCACGACCAACATCGTCGTCGGCACGCACGCCCTGTTCCAGGGTGGCGTCGAGTTCCACAATCTCGGCCTCACTGTCGTCGACGAACAACACAGGTTCGGCGTGCACCAGCGCCTGGCGCTGAGCGAGAAAGGCGCGCATGCCGACCTCCTGGTAATGACCGCTACGCCGATCCCGCGCACCCTGGTACTGACCCATTTCGGTGACATGGCGGTCAGTATCCTCCGCGAAAAGCCGCGCGGCCGGCAGCCGATCGATACCGCCGTGCTGTCGATCGGCGAGTACGGGCGGGTGATCCAACGCCTCCAGAGCCGCATCGCCGAGGGCGCGCAAGCCTTCTGGGTCTGCCCGCTGGTCGAGGAAAGTGAGCACCTCGAAGTTGTCGCCGCCGAGGATCGTTTTGCCGAGCTGCAGAAGGTGTTTGGCGATGAGGTGGTCCTCATCCACGGCCGCATGAGCGCCTCCGCCAAGGCCGAAGCGATGGACCGCTTCCAGCGCAACGAGGCCAAGGTCCTCGTCGCCACCACCGTCATCGAAGTCGGCGTCGACGTGCCCAACGCCACCATCATGATCATCGAGCACGCCGAGCGTTTCGGCCTCGCGCAGTTGCACCAGTTGCGCGGCCGTGTCGGGCGCGGCAGCCAGCGTTCGGCCTGCCTGCTGCTCTACAAGGAGCCGCTGAGCGAAACCGCCAAGGCGCGCCTCGAGACCATCAAGGGCACCGAGGATGGTTTCGTCATCGCCGAAAAGGACCTCGAGCTGCGCGGCCAGGGCGACGTGCTCGGCACAAGGCAATCCGGCATGCCCGGCTATCACCTCGCCGTCCCCGACGTGCACCGGCACCTGCTGGAATGGGCCCATGAGGACGCCAAGAACGCCCTGACCCGTAACCCCGGCCTTACCGGCCGCGACGGCGACGCGTTACGCACGCTGCTCTATCTGTTCCGCAAAGACCTCGCCATTCCCCTGCTCCGAGCCGGCTGACTCCCGATGCACATCCGCCCCTTCGAACGCCGCGACACCGACGCGGTCGTTGCCCTCTGGCAGGCCCGCGGCCTGACCCGACCCTGGAACGATCCGCTGAAGGACATCGAGCGCAAGCTCGCCGTGCAGTCCGAACTGTTCCTCGTCGGCGAAATCGACGGCGCGATCGTCGCCACCGCCATGGGCGGCTATGACGGCCATCGCGGCTCGGTCTACTACCTCGCGTCAGCCGAGGAACATGCCGGCAAGGGTTTTGGCGCCGCGCTGCTGGCCGAACTGGAGCAGCGGCTGACGGCCATGGGCTGCCCGAAGATCAACCTCCTGGTGCGTGGCGAGAATGACGGGGTGCTGAAGTTCTACGACCGATTGGGCTATGAGCGGCATGATTCACTAAGCCTTGGGCGAAGGCTGATCGAGGACTAGTGGAGCTGGCGGCTAGCCCGGATTCGCCGCTCTGCTTCCCTCCCCCTTGAGGGGAGGGATTGAGGGAGGGGGTGGTGAAGTCAGCACCGAGGTTCCCCTCGCCACCCCCAGCCCCCCTCAAGGGGGAGGGGAGCCCCCTCTCGCCACGGCATACTTCCTGAGCACGTCGATCTCGACATAGTTCAGCACCGACTGGTGCGTCGCCATCAACACCACCTTCGGCGCCATGCCGGCTTCCAGCGCTTCGACCCAGCGTAGCGCCACGAGACACCAGCGGTCGCCCGCCTTCAGACCCGGAAAAGCATATTCCGGCATCGGCGTACTGAGGTCGTTGCCGCGCGACTTCGAGAACGCCAGGAACGCGTCGGTCATTACGGCGCACACTGTGTGCCGGCCTTCGTCGAGCTGCCCGGTGACGCAGTTGCCGTTGCGGAAGAACCCCGTCAGCGGGTGCATCGAGCAGAGCGTCAGCGGCTCGCCGAAAACATTGAGCTCAGGCTCCTGCTCGAAGAAGGGTTTGTTCAATTGTTCACCGCCAGGAGCCGTCGCAGCTCCGCACTGGAATCGCGTTCAGCGAACGACAGGAAATGCCGCAGCTGCCATTGCTGCGTCCGCACGGCGTCCCTGGCAATGGGCTTGCTCCAGGGCGGATAGACGCGGATAGCCCGTTTGCCACCCTGTCCATCCATCGAGAACACCCCGCGCGCTACCAGCGTGTGCCGATCGAAGATGAATTGGCCGCGGTGCTCGGCATTGGCGGCGCTGATGACCACAAAGTCGACCCCGTCGGCCGCATCCAACGGCGCGATCTCTGCGTCGGCAGTCTCGCGCTTCCAGATGGTGACAAACTGCCCGATCTTGGTCGGCGTGGTCCGCGCCACGCGGAAAGCCACCTCTCGGCCAGCAAGGCCGAACCGGCAAGCGCCATACTCTTCGCTCTCGAGCTCACGCCGCAGCTCGGTTAGCTTGAGGCCCGCCGGCTCGTAGTGGTCACGGATGGCGATGATCAGGTCATCGGGCAGGCGGTTCGCGGGCACGCCCTACTCGACCGTCACGCTCTTGGCGAGATTACGCGGCTGATCGACGTCCGTGCCCATGAACGAGGCGGTGTGATAGGCGAGCAGCTGCACCGGGATGGTCGCAAGGATCGGCGCCACGAAGCTCGCCACCTTGGGCAGCACCAGCACTTCGGCGACGCCCTCGCCCACCGCTGCTTTGCCCACCTCGTCGGTGATCAGGATGATCTTGCCGCCGCGCGCTGCCACTTCCTGCATGTTGGAAAACGTCTTGCCCATCAACTCGTCGGACGGCGCCACGACGATCACCGGCATCAGCTCGTCCACCAGTGCGATCGGCCCGTGCTTCAGCTCGCCGGCCGGATAGGCTTCGGCGTGGATGTAGCTCAGCTCCTTGAGCTTCAGCGCGCCTTCCATGGCGATCGGGAACATCTGGCCGCGCCCCAGATAGAGCACGTCCTTGGCCTTCGACAACCGCTTGGCGATATCCTCAACCTGGCCCTCGAGCGCCAGCGCGGCGGAGATGGCGGTCGGCAGCGATGTGAGGCTATGCACCAGCTCGGCTTCCTGCGTGGCCGTCACCGTGCCGCGCGCCACGCCCGCGGCGACGGCGAGGCTCGCGAGGGCCGTCAGTTGCGCGGTGAACGCCTTGGTCGAGGCGACGCCGATTTCCGGCCCGCACAGCGTCGGAAACACCACCTGGCTCTCGCGCGCCATTGTGGATTCCGGCGAGTTGAGCAGCGAGGCGATGTGCTGGCCCTGCCCCGCGCAGTAGCGCAGAGCCGCCAGCGTGTCGGCGGTTTCACCGGATTGCGAGATGAAGAGGCTGAGCCCCCCCTGCTCCAGCGGCGGCTCGCGATAGCGGAACTCCGAGGCCACATCGACATCAACCGGCAGCCGCGCATAACGCTCGAACCAGTATTTTGCGACGATGCCGGCATAGGAGGCCGTACCGCAGGCCGAAATCGTCAGCCGCTTCAGCGTGGCGAAATCGAACGGCAGCGCCTCGCGCAGCGCCACCCGGTCGCTGCTCATGTCCACATAGTGGCTGAGCGTGTGCGACACGGTCTCCGGCTGCTCGTAGATTTCCTTGGCCATGAAGTGGCGGTGATTGCCCTTGTCGACCAGCAGCGCCGAGGCGGCCGACACCAGCATCTCGCGCTGCACGATCGCATCGGATCCATCGCGGATCGTCACCCCGTTCTTGGTCAGCACTGCCCAGTCGCCATCGAGCAGGTAGCTCAGCCGCGACGTGAACGGCGCCAGCGCCATGGCGTCGGAGCCGAGGTACATCTCGGTGGCGCCGTAGCCGATGGCCAGCGGCGCGCCGGAGCGTGCTGCGATCAGCAGCGCATCCTCGCCCTTGAACATGAACGCCAGCGCGAAAGCACCGCGCAGCTCCTTCAGCGTCCGCGCCACCGCCATCTCCGGGTCGAGCCCGCGGTCGATCTCGCGGGTCACCCACAACGCCACCGATTCCGTGTCGGTCTGCGTCTTGGGCAGGTAGCCGTCCCTGGCGAGGTCGGCGAGCAGCTCGCGGAAGTTCTCGATGATGCCGTTGTGGACCACCGCCACCTTGTCGGTGGCATGCGGATGGGCGTTGCCCTCGGTCGGCGCGCCATGGGTGGCCCAGCGGGTGTGGCCGATGCCGATATTGCCGCTGAGCGGCTCGAAGCTCAGCTTGGCGGCGAGATTGCCCAGCTTGCCCTCGGCCCGGCGGCGACCGATCTGGCCACCCTCCAGCGTCGCGACGCCGGCGCTGTCATAGCCGCGATACTCGAGGCGCTTCAATGCATCGACCAGCCGAGGCGCGACCGGTTCCGTGCCGATAATCCCGACAATGCCGCACATGGTGAGGTCCCCTACTTGCCAGCTCTGGCACGTTTGATGGCTTCGGCCCGCGCCTTGAGCTTGGGCGCATAACCAGCCTTGTTCTCCTGCCGGGCCCGGCCGATGGCCAGCGCATCCGGTTCGACGTCTTTGGTGATGACACTGCCCGAGGCGATATAGGCCCCGTCGCCGATCGTCACCGGCGCCACCAGCGAGGAGTTCGAGCCGATGAAGGCGTTGGCCCCGATGCTGGTCTTCGATTTGTTCACGCCGTCATAGTTGCAGGTGATGGTCCCTGCCCCGATGTTGGTCCGGGCGCCGACTTCGCTGTCGCCCAGATAGGCGAGATGCCCGGCCTTCACGCCATCGTGGATCACCGAGTTCTTCACCTCGACGAAGTTGCCGACATGCACCTGCTGCCCGATCTCGACGTTGCCGCGCATACGCGCGAACGGCCCGATGCTGGCGCCCGCGCCGATGGAAGTAGCTTCGATATCGCAGAACGCCCGGATCTCGACGCCGTCGGCGATCTTCACGCCCGGCCCGAACACCACGTTCGGAAAGATCGTCACATCGCGGCCGATCTCGGTGTCATAGGAGAAATACACCGTCGAGGGATCCTTCAGCGTCACCCCGGCCCGCATGAAATCGTCGCGCCGCAACTCCTGGAACTGCGCTTCGGCCCGCGCCAGCTGCGCCCGGTCGTTGACGCCCATGACGTCGGCCTCGGGGGCGATGCCGTAGCCGACCTTGTAGCCTGCCTCGTTGGCGAGCTGCACCAGGTCAGTGACGTAGAATTCCTTCTGCGCGTTGTTCGGCCTCACCTTGTCGATGAGCTCGCGGAACACCTCGGCCCTGAAGGTCAGGATGCAGGCATTGCAGAGGCCGATCTGCCGCTCGGCATCGCTGGCGTCTTTGTGCTCGCGGATCGCCAGCAAGCGGTCGCCATCAGTGATGAAGCGCCCATAACCAGTCGGGTCTTTCGGTTCGAACCCGAGGATCGCCGCGTCGAATCCGTCGGCCAGCCGGCCGAGCACCGCATCGAAATTGACGCCGCGCAGCAGCGGGTGGTCGCCATAGACCACGGCGACATACCCCTGAGCATCCTGCCACAACGGACGAGCCATGCTCGCGGCATGTGCTGTGCCCTTGCGCTCGGTCTGCTCGTAGAACTGCACCTGCGGCGCAAAGCCGTTGACCATCTGGCGGACGGCATCATGTCCCGGTCCGGTTACCACCGCCACACGGCTGGAACCGGCCGCCACCGCGGCGTTCACCACGTGGCCGACGATCGACAGGCCCCCCACCTGATGCAGCACTTTCGGCGTGGCCGAACGCATGCGTGTGCCCTCGCCCGCAGCCAGGATGATCGACAGCAGTTCAGTCATTCATATGCATCCCGGAGAGCCCTCGTCAGGGATCATCGTTTCCCCCGTGTTTATGGCAGCAAGTTGTTGGGAATCCGATAACGCGGTTACGGAGTGGTAAACTCGAGAATGCCCCTGATTCGTGGGGTTTTGGGGGACAAGACCTTTGGCGAAGGCAGCAGACCAGTTTCGTCCGGCTGACGTGACGATGTGGGGCATCGTGGCGCTCGGCATCTGGGCGGTGGCGATCCTCGGCGCCAACCTCTCCGGGCTGATCCCAGCAAGCGTCTACGGCGCGCTGCATGCCTCCCGTCTCGAAGGCTCGACCATCAACCAGCTGCGTACCCAGGTGACTGCGCTCGAAGAAGAATCGGCGCGCATGCAGCGCGAAAACACCCAGCTGCTGCAGCGTTTCACCATGAACGAGGAAGCCGCCGGCGCAGTGACCAAGCGCGTCGGCGCGCTCGAAGTCAGCGTGCCGAAAATCCTCGAGCGGGCGCAGACCGAGGCTCGCGCCGCTGCCACTGCCATCGATTCCACCACCACCGGTTCGATCACTGCAGGCAAGACGCTCACCTTCGAGACCGAAGGCGGCACTGTCGCCGTACAGCAGCGTCCGCTCACCCCCGGGTCGAACGAGGTGAAGCTCAAGGCCGTGCCGCTTCAGGCCCCGATGCCGCTTGCGATTCCCGATGGCTCCGCCCCGGGTATCGCGCTGGGCTTCCCGGTGCGGGCCGAGACGGCCGAAGCGCAGTGGCAGGAACTGCTGGCGCAGGTCGGCACCATGCTGGTGGGTCTCACGCCGGTGCTGGCCAACCAGGATGGCACCGATGGCAAGCTGATCGTTGCTGGCCCGATGCTCGACCGCGCCTCGGCCATCGAACTCTGCGCTCGGCTCGACCGGGTCGGCGTGCCGTGCGAGCCCACGACCTATGCCGGCCAGCCGGTGCCGCTGCTCAACTGACACTCATTCGCCGTTAGCGATTGACAGCAGGGGCACAATGCCTATGTTCCGCGCCGATCCGCCCCACGCGGCGGATCGTCGATTGGAGCGGGGCCAGCCCCGCCCCGGGCGCCCGTAGCTCAGTGGTAGAGCATCCGACTTTTAATCGGATGGTCGATGGTTCGAATCCATCCGGGCGTACCACTCCTCTTTTTCGATTGCATATGTCTTTGTGAGTAGGTGGCGGCCGGACAGTCGCCTAGCTTACCCGCAGACCGGTTGAGCCGCCGCCCTGCGGGCGACACTTGGGACGCTGCGACCGGGCGTTGATCGCGCAATACCCGTCAGAATGGAATTGCGCCGATGTCCCCGACCACCTCCCCGACCCGTCAGCTCCCGCCCTTGCTCAAATGGTTGGCGGCGTTCCTGATCCTGTCCACGGTGCTTAGCCTCGCCATCACCCTCGGGTTCGTGCTCTGAACCGCCCTGGAACCCTCGGCCTGCCGTAGCGATTGATTTGGAACGCCGCGCAACGCAGGGGTTCCAAATGCCCGCAGGGTTCTTCCACCAGTTCTCCAATGTCGTATCCCGAGGCGCCGGCAAGCCGGCGACCTTCGCCCTCGCCTGCGGGTTGATCCTGCTCTGGGCGGTCAGCGGACCATTTTTCGGTTTCTCGGAGACCTGGCAGCTCGTCGTCAATACCGCGACCACTATCGTCACCTTCCTGATGGTGTTCGTGGTGCAGCACACACAGAATCGCGATGGCGAGGCGGTGCAGGCCAAGCTCGATGAGCTGATCCTTGCGCTGAAACGCGCCGACAACCGACTGATTGGCGCTGAGGACCTCACCGGGCAAGAACTGCACAAGCTGCGCAGGATGATTGTCGAACGGGTCGAGCGCGACAACGGCACCATCGAGGAGATCGACAGGCGGACCGGAGGCAAGGGCGGGGCGGACAGCAACGCGGCCTAGGATTATTCGCCGATCAAGGCAACCAATCGTCCGTTTCTGCACTTTTCCGTGACGAACTGCGTCAAAGGAGAACAAGAAAAATGAACGGGATCATCTACCTCGTCGGCCTCGTGGTCGTCATCCTCGCCGTGCTGTCCTTCTTCGGGCTGAGGTAAGGGCCACGTCATGACCATTCCCAGTGAAACAGACGTCATAGTCACCGCGGCGCCTGCCGCAAAGGTCGACAACAGTTCCTATGTAGATTGGCCGGCGATCATCGCCGGTATCGCGCTCGCCTCGGCGATCTCGCTGGTGCTGCTGAGCTTCGGCTCGGCGATCGGGCTCAGCTTCGTCAACTTCCATGCCGGCCCCGATGTGCCGATGATCTGGATCGCCATTGCGGCAGCCACCTGGCTGCTGTGGGTGGAGGTATCGAGCTTCATGGCCGGCGCTTACCTCACCGGCCGCCTGCGCCGTCGGCACTACGACGCCACCGAGGACGAAGCCGATGTGCGCGACGGTGCGCATGGTCTCCTGGTATGGGCCGGTGCCCTGGTGATCGGCGGGCTGATCGCCGTCGGCGGCATCTCCGCGGCAGCCAATGCCGTGGGCGCCGCGGCTTCGACGCTGACCAACGCCGCGGCCACTGTCGCCGACGATGCCGGTAGCGCGCTCGATCCGAACGCCTATTTCGTCGACCAGTTGTTCCGCCCGTCGGCCACCGCTGCGACGGCGACGCCAGCTACCGATACCACCGCGGTTCGCGCCGAAACCGGACGGATCCTGGCACAGGGCGCCATTGCCGGCTCGGTCAGCGATCCGGACAAGGCCTACCTCGCCCAGGTCGTCGCCACCAATACCGGCCTCACTCAGGACGAGGCCAATGCCCGGGTGACCGAGGTGCTGGCGACTGTCGACAAGGCCAAGGCGGACGCCGCGGCGGTTGCCGAAACGGCTCGCAAGGCGGGCATCGTCGGCGCCTTCCTGACCGCAGCAGCGTTGCTGGTCGGTGCGGCAGCCTCGTTCTGGGCGGCCCAGATGGGCGGTAACCATCGCGACCAGGGCACGGTCTTCCGTACTGTGTTCCGGCGCGCTCGATAAGGAGAAACGCAATGCTGCGAGGACTTGGACTCTGGCTGCTGGGTGTTCCGATCTGGCTGATCATCATCATCGTGCTGTTCATCCGCTGAGGATGGGCGCAGCATGGAGGCGGGTTTCGGCCCGCCTCTTCATTTGCAGACAAGGGACGTGCGCGATGAATACCGCCAACCTGCAACTCGAAGGTCTCTACCTCGCCATTGCCGCCATGCACGAGACGATGATCGCCAAGGGCCTGGTCTCCCGCCAGGATGTCGACGATGCGATGCGGGCGGCTGAACAGACCGCCATCAACGATAACCGCTCGATCGAGAATCTGCGCCCGGCGGAGCGCGACGCCCTGGCCTTTCCGGCACGCCTGCTGCGTATCGCCAATGCCACGGTCTCGGACGACGGCGCCCTGTCCTTCTCGGCGCTGGCCCGCCGGGTGGGTACCGTCAAGGAACCCTACAACGACCAGCGCTAAAGCGCCTTGCCGATCGGCACCGGCCCCTTCCAAATCAGTCGGTGCGATCCCTGGTCGGTTGGGGCGAACACTTCGGAGCGACGCCCGTCATCGCCGTAGGTCATGGCGATCCGCCGCGCCTGGCTTTGTGCCTCGTCCCGGCTTTCGAACGGCCCATAGGCCTTTCCCTCGCAATCGACCCACCACGAGCCCATGCTCTCGATGACGATGAACCAGCAGGTTTTCATTGATGCTCCCCGGCCGTGAAGACGGCCACCATCGGTTGCAGCCATGCGCCTTCCGGGAGAGCTGCTGGCCCTCCCAGTCCGAAAGCGCGGAATAGGTTCAAGCTCTAGTCCCGGCGCCCGCCGGCCATGCGCTGGGCCACCGACAGCGGTGCGAACAGTCTGGCGATGCGGGCCGCGCTGATCCCCTCGTCGAGCTCGGCGAAAGCGGAAATGAGGCCGCGGTCCGGACCGTCCTCGCGGCGCAGTTCCTCGAGCGGCACCATCGCCTCTACCTGGTGCCAGTTGCGCGCCGCGTCGAGCGTGAACGCCGCCGAGATGGCGAGCTTCTGGTCGGCCTCATCGGGCCCGAAGCGCACCAGCAGGTGGCTGCAGCGCTCCTTGTTGCGCGCCATGAACAGGCTCTTCTCGCGCTCGAAAGCGCTGGCGATGTCGTCGTCAAGCGTGGACGGACGGATGGTCAAGGCAGTCATCGGATTGCCCCCCGATCTGCTGCGGATACCGCCAAACGCTAGGGGTTCAGTGTGTCTCGGGCGGGACCGCAATGGGGCAGAAACACGGTGGGTAAACTTCCGCCTGCTGGCGCAACCCTTCGGCCGCTGAGGGGTTATTTCCGGCAGTGACGCCGCGTGTCAATCGGACGCGATGGGCATGGGGAACAAAGCGGTTTTTCCGATTTCCCGCTTTGGCCAACGAAACGGCAGACGAGCCTCTTACCCATCCGCGGCGTCGCTCAGCTTCCACCAATTGTGGCATCGGCCGCCGTAACGCCATGTTTCATTATGGCTGCTAAGCCGTGTCGCATGGACCAACTCGAATCGAAAGCCTCGGCGGCTGGGCCGTTGCGCGTGCTGATCCTCGGTGCCAATTCCGGTATCGCCGAAGCCACCGCACGGCTTTACGCGGCCGAAGGAGCCGCAATGCTGCTGGTCGGGCGCGATGCGGGCCGGCTTACCACGCTCGCCGCTGCGCTCCTGCAACTTGGCGCCAGCCGCTGCGAAACCAGCGTGCTCGATCTTGCTGCTGCCGATCCCGCCGTTGAACTCCCCCGGCTCGCCGCTCGACTCGGTGGCGTCGATCACCTCCACGTCGCCTATGCGATCCTGTCCGAGCAATCCGTCGCTGCCGCCGACCTCGCTATCGCCACCCGGATGATGGTGACCAACTACACCTCGGCAGCTCTGTGGTCGCTTGCCGCCGCCAACCTGCTCGAGGCGCAGGGCCGTGGCGCGCTGGTGGTGCTCGGTTCGGTGGCCGGTGATCGCGGGCGGCGGCGGAACTTCATCTACGCTTCGACCAAGGCGGGTATCGAGACGCTGGTCGAAGGCATCGCCCACCGCTTCGTCGGAAACCCAAAACTGCGAGCGGTGGTAGTAAAGCCCGGCCCGGTCGCAACCGCGATGACGGCGAACCGTCCGCCCGGTCGCCGGATGGTTTCGGCCGAGCTGGTCGCTCCCCTGGTGCGGCGCGCTGCCGATCGCGGCGGACCGGTGCAGTACGCGCCGCGCCGCTGGCGACTGATCATGCGTGTGGTGCGCGAACTGCCCTGGTGGCTGTTCCGGCGCATCGACCTTTAGGCCAAAAGAAACAGGGGCCGTCTCCGACCCCTGCCCTGTCTCGGTCAGTAAGGCGACGGACCCCAATCGTCGTCATCGCCCCAGTCATCTTCGTCATCGACCGGGTAGAGCTTCTTGATGCGGTCGACGAGGCCCGAGCAGCGGTTGATGCGCATCGAGTAGTACCAGTCGTCGTAGCCGGCCTCGACGCGAACGCGGTTCTTGCTGAGGTGATCGACGATCTCGACGTCGAAGAAGCCGTAGTTGGTGAGACCCCTGCGGATCTGCTTGTCGGTCAGGCACCAGTTGAAGAAGTCGTTCGGGCCAAAGTTCTTCTTCTTGAACTGCTGCAGCTGCTTCTGGTCGCCGCCCTGCGGTTTCACATCGAGCGAGAAGCCGCCCATGTTGGGAGCTGCCTGGACCGGGACCGCACTCAGAGCGGTGCCGGCGAGGACGACGGCAAGAACCGCGGCGCGGCCGGTTTGCCGGAGGGTGTTGAGAACGGTCATTTCAGTAGTCCCTGGGTTTGGTTCAATGCTGCATCTGCAGCGTTGAATTCACCCTAGCGCACTGATTTTGAACGTCTTTGGAACCACCCCTTCAGAAACCGTTCAGCGCTGCGCCGCACTTATGCCGCCGTCACCACAATCGCGCCACGCCGCGTCGCGACGATGGTGTGCTCGTACTGCACGCAAGGAGCCGGCGGATCGGCTACCAGCGTCCATTCGTCATCCTCGTCGCGCTGTTCGGCCATGCGGCCACCCAGCGACAGGAACGGCTCCACCGTGAATACCAGCCCCTCGCTGATCACCCGGCGATCGGATTTGTCTGGCCAGGTGGAAATCTCACCCGGCTCGTCATGCAGGCTATCCCCCACCCCGTGGCTCGCGAGGTTCTCGATCAGCGTGTAGCGGTGTTTTTTGGCGAAGGCGCCGATGGCCATGCCGATGCCGTTGAGCGGCGCACCGGTCTTCACCGCACGAATCCCCTCCCACATCGCCCGCTTGCCGTCGCGGCAGAGCGTCACCAGGCGCGGATCGGCCTCGGGTACGATGAACGACGCACCGGTATCGGCGAACACCCCGTTGAGCTCCGCCGACACGTCGATGTTCACCAGATCGCCGGCCTGGATCACCCGCGCCCCGGGGATGCCATGGGCGATTTCCTCGTTCACCGAGATGCAGGTGGCACCCGGAAAATCATAGGTGATCTCCGGCGCCGAGCGCGCCCCGGCCGCATCGAGGATGCGCCGGCCAATATCGTCGAGTTCCTGCGTCGTAATCCCCGGCGCCAGCGCCGCGGCCATCGCATCGCGCGCCACGGCGCAGATGCGGCCGATGGCCTTGAGCTTCTCGAGGTCGGCTTCAGTGGTGATGGTCAAGTCGCGTAGGTCCCGGCTTCCGCCATGTGTGTGAGGTCGTCGATCAGCGGGTTGTGCTCACCGTCGCGGACGAAGTCGGTATGCCGCAGCCACATCCACATGGTGACGCGGTGGACCAGAGTATAGATCCAGAGCGCCGCTTCGGGATCCGAATGATCGATCGAGCCGTAGCCGGCCCGGATATGCCGGGTCGAGCCCGGCGCGTCGTGCTCGCAGCAGAACAGCGCTTTGGCGAGGTCGCATACGGCGTCCGAGGCCCGGGCATTGCCATAGTCGAGCAGCCCGGTCAGTTGCAGCCGCCCCGCTGCATCACGCTCACCCAGCACGTTGTGCGGCTGGAAATCATCGTGGGCGAAGACCGCGCCGCGGCTTTCGGCGATGACATCGGCATGGGCAGCAAAAATCGTCTCCAGCCGCTGCGCCAGTGCCTCCCCGCCGCCGAAGTGGCGGAACCGGCTGATACTGTAGGCAAAGCGCCGGTTGAGGTATTCGCTATTGGTCGCCGACGGGTCGACCACGCCCTGCTCGCCGAAGGGGCCATAGCCGCCCGGCACCGGCACGGAGTGCAGCTTGCGCAGCATCATGCCCATTTGCCGGTAGAGGTCGCCAACGTCCGGCTCGTCCTTGAAGGTCATCACCTGTCTGCCGGGCAGGTAGTTCGCGAGGGTGTAGCGGAACGGAAACCGGGTGCGGCTCTCGTCGGAGGCGAGGAAGCGCGTCATAGGCACATCGAGGTCTCGCAGCAGCAGCGAGGCATAGATTTCCTTGCCGGTCGCGTAGGGAAACGCGTCTTTGAACGCCTTGAGCACCAGCGGCGCGCCGTCGCTACGGTCGATGCGGAACGAGCGCGCCCCGCCACCGATAAGCTCAGTCACTGCCGTCGGCACCCCGAGGCCAAGCTCGCCGAACAGTGCGGCGAGCCTCCCGATGTCGACATCGACCGGCGGCGCCTTGTAGGACGGCTCCGCCACCGCCTCGGTTTGTATCATTCCCCTCACCCCAGCATATTGGGGGCAACCTAAGCGACCCTCCCCGCGAGGGGAAGGGAGAAGCTGGACGGGCGTACAAGCTCGCTACCGCGTCAGCTCTTCATCTTCAGATACGCGTCCACCAGCCCCTTGGTCGAGCTGTCATGGGCCGTTGCCTTTTCCGTGCCCTGCACCTTGGGCAGCAGCGCCTTGGCCAGCTGTTTGCCGAGCTCCACGCCCCACTGGTCGTAGGAATTGACGCCCCAGATGGTGCCCTGCACGAACACCTTGTGCTCGTAGAGCGCCACAAGGCTGCCGAGCCGCTCGGGCGTCAGCTTGGGATACATCAGCGTGTTCGACGGCCGGTTGCCGGGGAACATCTTGTGCGGCGTCAGTTCCTTGATACGCGCCTTGTCGAGGCCCTGGGCGGTCAGTTCCGCCACCACCTCGTCCTTGGTCTTGCCCAGCATCAGCGCTTCGGATTGCGCCAACACGTTCGCCACCAGCTTGTCATGGTGCGGCGGCAGCTGCTCATGCGGCTGCGCGGCGATCAGGAAATCCACCGGGATCACGTCGGTGCCCTGATGGATCAACTGGTAGAACGCGTGCTGCCCATTGGTGCCCGGCTCGCCCCAAATGATCGGCCCGGTCGGATAGTCTACCGGCTTGCCACTGAGCGTCACCGACTTGCCGTTCGATTCCATATCTTGCTGCTGCAGGTAGGCGGCGAAACGGCTGAGCCGCTGATCGTAAGGCAGCACAGCGTGGGTCGAGAACCCCCAGGCATTACGGTACCAGACACCCAGCACAGCCATGATCACCGGCAGGTTCTTTTCCAGCTTGGTCTTCAGGAAGTGCTGGTCCATCTCGTAGGCGCCGCGCAGGAACGCCTCGAAATTCTCGTAACCGACGGCAATGGCCACCGGCAGGCCGATCGCCGACCACACCGAGTAGCGCCCACCAACCCAGTCCCAGAAGCCGAAAATCCGATCCGGCTTGATGCCGAAATCGGCACAGGCCTTGAGGTTGGTCGAGAGCGCCGCGAAATGATCCGGCACCGCCGCCTCACCCAGCGCCGCAGCGATCCAGGCGCGCGCCGTTGCGGCGTTGGTCATCGTCTCGTCGGTGGTAAAGGTCTTCGAGGCGACGATGAACATCGTGCGCTTCGGGTCGAGGCCCTTCAGCACATCGTGGATATGCGCGCCGTCGACGTTCGACACGTAATGGGCGCGGAGGTCCGCCCGCGTGTAGGGCGCCAGCGCCAGCGTCACCATGGCCGGGCCGAGGTCCGAACCGCCGATGCCGATATTGACCACATCGGTAAACGTCTCGCCGCTCGCCCCCTTGATCGCGCCGTTGCGCACCGCCTCGGAGAACCCCTTCATCGCGGCGAGGACGCCGCGCACTTCCGGCATCACGTCCTTGCCGTCGACCATCACCTTCTTGTCGCCCATATAGCGCAGCGCCATGTGCTGCACCGCGCGATCCTCGGAGATGTTGATGTGCTCGCCCTTCCACATCGCGTCGCGGCGCTCCTCGACACCGGCGTATCGCGCCAGCTCGAACAAAGCTGCCATGGCCTTTTCGTCGACGCGGTTCTTGGAATAGTCGAGCAGCAGCTCGCCGGCCTTGGCCGAAAAGGTCTTGAAGCGGTTCGGGTCGGCCGCGAACAGCGCGCGCATATTGGTCTCATCGAGACGCTTGCGCGATTTCATCAGCGGGTTGAGGAGGGACTTGCGGGGGGTGGCCATGACGCTGTTCTCCGGGAAGTTTCAGAGCGTCGGCAAGTCGCCGGCTGCCCATGTTGCTCGGGTTTGTGCCGCATAATCGGCCAGGCTGCCAGCCTCAATCGCTGTCCGGGCACCTATGCAGAGCTGCTGGTAGTAGCTCAGGTTGATCTGGCTCAGGATCATCGCACCGAGCATTTCCTCGGTGCGGATCAGGTGGTGCAGGTAGGCGCGGCTGAAACGGCGGCAATTCGGATTTGGCGATTCCTCATCCAGCGGTCGCGGATCGTCCTTATGCCGGGCGTTCTTCAGGTTGATGACACCGAAGCGCGTGTAAGCGTGACCGTGCCGACCGGCGCGGGTCGGATGCACGCAGTCGAACATGTCGACGCCGCGTTCGATGCCGCCGAGGATATCGTCGGGCTTCCCCACCCCCATCAGGTAGCGCGGCTTGTCGGTCGGCAGTTCCGGCGTGATCTCGCTCAGTACGCGGAACATCACTTCCTGCGGCTCGCCCACGGCAAGGCCACCGATCGAGTAGCCGTTGAAGCCAATGGTTTTGAGGCCCGCGGCCGAACGCCCGCGCAGCTCGGCATTGTCACCGCCCTGCACGATGCCGTGGAGCGAGCGGTAGGGCTGGTTGCCGAACGCGTCCTTCGAACGCTGCGCCCAGCGCAGCGACAGTTCCATCGCCCGCTCCATCTCCTTGTACTCGGAGGGCAGCGGAATGCACTCGTCGAGCTGCATGATGATATCGCTGTCGAGCAGCGTCTGGATCTCGATCGAACGCTCCGGCGTCAACTCGTGCGCCGACCCATCGATGTGCGAGCGGAAGGTGACGCCGTGTTCGGTGAGCTTCCTGAGCTTGGCCAGCGACATCACCTGGAAGCCGCCGGAGTCGGTGAGGATCGGCCGCTGCCAATCCATGAAGTCGTGCAGACCGCCCAGCGCCGCGACGCGCTCGGCGCCAGGCCGTAGCATCAGGTGATAGGTGTTGCCGAGCAGGATATCGGCGCCGGTCTCTCGCACCTGCTCGGGATACATCGCCTTGACGGTACCTACCGTGCCCACCGGCATGAAGGCCGGCGTCTGCACGTCGCCGCGCCACGTGTCGATCCGCCCACGGCGAGCCATGCCATCGGTGGCGAGGAGGGTGAAGGAGTAATCGGATTTCATGGTCCGGCTACTTAGCCGTCCGATCGTCTCCTGTCACCCCGCGGCGAGGCGCAGCCTCGTCCGTCCGCGGCGAGGCGCAGCCTCGTCCGTCCGCGGCACGGCCTGCCCTCGCCCCCTGCTGATCAGACCGCGGCCGTGATCTTCTTGTAGTCGGCCTCGACAAAGGCCTTCATGGTGACGCTGCGGGTAAACCCGAGCATCCCGACCCGGAGATTGAAGGTCGCGAGCGCCTCGTCGTTCGGCGCATCGACGATGGCCACCTGGTCGTATTTGCCCATCGTCATGTAGATCGTCTCGAGCGTGCAGCCGCTTTTTGCGGCCAGCTCCTTGGCGGCATCGAACCGCGCTCCCGAGTTCTTGATAGCCTTGATACCCTGCTCGGTCCAGTTGAGCAGCAAGATGTACTTGGACATGTGACGCTCCTCCTGTTGACGCGAAGTCATATCTTCGCGTCTGGAACTATATCCCCATCCGGCACCGCCGAATACGGACCTTGGGCCCTGAACAACGGGCTGAGAGTGGTCGTCGGGATATCCGGTACGCCAAGAGCCGTGACGGATGCCGGGAAGCGGCCGCTCCCCGCCCGGAAGTGCCACCTGCCCATCAGGCAAGCTGTCCGATTTTCGCCATGCTCAGCCGCCACCTCTCATCGGTACTTTCGATTCAGAGGTTATTGATGCTCCGTGCTTTTCTGGTTGTCGCCGCCCTGTCTGCCACCGTGTCTGCCCTGGCGCAGGAGGTGAACCTTATCGAGGGTCACTATTCCGGTCAGGGCGAAGGGGAACTGACGGTAGATCTCTCGCATATCGAGAATGATCGGTACGCCATCTCGATCAACACGGTGACCCCCATGGAGAACGACATTCCCGGCTGCGGCGGTGGCGTCGAGGGCGAGGTCCTGCTCTCCGAGCAAGGCGGGAACTTCTTCGTCGAGAACGAATATTATGACCCCGACGGCGGACCGCTCGCTGCCGAACGCTATTGCGAAGTCGGCCTGAAACTGGACGGACAGGGCGGCCTCGAGATCGAGGAACAGAGCGGCTGCATCGGCTATCACGGCGCGGCATGCGGCTTTACCGGCACCTTGCTGCATGACGCCGCGGGACTTTGATGACCGACGGGAGGCGGGCACATCGCTCGCCTCCTCGGGTCACGCTGCCCGGAACAGCAGGCTCGAGTCGCCGTAGGAGTAGAACCGGTAGCCGTCGGCAATGGCGTGCGCATAGGCGGCGCGCATGGTGTCGAGCCCGGCAAAGGCGCTGACCAGCATGAACAGCGTTGAGCGCGGCAGGTGGAAGTTGGTCATCAGCATATCCACCGCGTTAAAGCGGTAGCCTGGGGTGATGAAGATATCGGTGTCACCGACGAACGGCTGCAGCGTGCCGGTGGCCCGCGCCGCCGTTTCCAGCAGCCTCAGGCTCGTCGTCCCCACCGCGACCACTCGGCCGCCTTTCGCTTTGGCGGCAAGAATACGCTCGACCACTGCCGCAGGGATATCGCCCCATTCGGCATGCATGACATGGTCGTCGGTATCATCCACCTTCACCGGCAGGAAGGTCCCTGCCCCGACATGCAGCGTCACTCGCTCGACGCTCACGCCGAGATCGGCCAGTTGCTGCAGCAGGCTCTCAGTGAAGTGCAGCCCCGCCGTCGGTGCCGCGACGGCTCCGTCGCGGGCGGCGTAGACCGTCTGGTAGTCCGACTTGTCGCGCTCTTCGGTATGGCGCTTGGCCTCGATATAAGGCGGCAGCGGCATGGCGCCGTGCGCCTTGATCGCTTCGTCGAGCTCGGCGCCACTGAGATCGAAGGCCAACGTGATCTCGCCGGTCTCGCCCTTGCCGGTGACAGTGGCGAGGATCGAGCCGTTATCGCCAAGCTCCAGCCGATCGAGCAGGTGCAGCTTCTTCGCCGGCCGAGCAAACGCCCGCCAGGTGCTGGCATCGACGCGCTTGTGCAGGTTGAAGCTGACGTTGGCGCGCAGCTCGCCACGAATGCGGGTGCCGGTGAGTTCTGCCGGGAGCACCCGTGTATCGTTCACCACCAGCACGTCGCCGGCGCGCAGCAGCGTCAGGAGATCCCGGACGTGTCCGTCCACCAGCTTTTCATCGGGACGGACCACCAGCATGCGGGCAGCATCGCGCGGCTCGGCCGGATGAAGCGCAATGCTCTCTGCCGGCAGCTCGAAGTCGAAATCGTCAACCTTCATCGGTGATGTCGCACCGGATGGCATAGACGCCGCCGGCCGGGGTCTTGAGCGTGCCGGTGGCAAGCCCACCACCGCCTTCGAAGCGCGTCACCAGCCGGATGGTGGCAATGTCGGCATCGCCAGCGTGGAAGTTGAACAGCACCTTGTTGTCCATATCGAGCCCGGTGATGGTCGCGAGGCTCGCGGGCTCGGTGGCAGTGGTCGAATAGCCGGACTCGTCGCCGATCTTGAGCGTTGCGTCGGTCACCGCATAGCCGGCGTCGCTGCGGCTCAGGGTGAAACCGAGGCTCACCCCGCCGGCGATCGACCGGCACGCATAGCCATCGGCAAACGCCGTGCCGGCGCTCAGTGCCAACGCCGCGATCGCAACTACTGTCCGGAACATGATACCGCCCATACCCCATGCCCCGGAATGCGGAGCGTACCGCCATAGACGAAGCTGTCGGCCTCGGTGCTCTTGAACAGCCGCAGTTCGGCGATCTTGGCCGCCATCCCCTCATCGACGGCGTCGATCAGGATCTTGTCGTCGCTCTCGAACGCTTGCCCGACCACCACCGGATCGCCGGGTCCATAGGCAGCGCTGCTCGCCCACACCTGCTCGCCGACCGAAATGTTGAGGCCGGCGATCGACAGGAACTCCGAGGAGCCGACGAGGAAATCGAAGGTTGCCGCGCCATCGGGCGCGGCGCAATTCACCCACTCCGTCGCCAGCGACGGAGTGGCGAGGCCGCAAAGGCTCGCGATCGAGGCAATTGCGGCCAGCCGGATCATTCGGCGATGTCCGCCGCAACCTTGACGGAAACCATCGAGTCCGGATCACGCACCGGCTCGCCGCGCTTGATCTGGTCGACGTTTTCCATGCCTTCGATGACCTTGCCCCACACCGTGTACTGGCGGTCGAGGAAGCGGGCATCGTTGAACACGATGAAGAACTGCGAGTTGGCGCTGTCCGGGTTCTGGGCGCGGGCCATCGACGCCACGCCGCGGACATGCGGCTCGGCGTTGAATTCCTGCTTCAGGTTCGGGTACTTCGACGAGCCGGTGCCTGTGCCGGTCGGATCGCCGGTCTGGGCCATGAAGCCGTCGATCACGCGGTGAAAGACGATGCCATCGTAAAAGCCTTCGCGCGCCAGCTTCTTGATATGCGCGACGTGGTTTGGTGCCAGGTCAGGGCGCATGGCGATGACCACCTTGCCCTTGGTGGTTTCGATAACGAGGGTGTTCTCGGGATCGGCATAAGCCATCGGATGGGCCTTCCTTACTTGTATTCGATTTTGGCGGAGATGATCTTGTCCGGGTCCTGCACCGGCTGGTCGCCGGCCCCCTTCTTGATCAGGTCGACGAATTCCATGCCCGAAACGACTTTGCCCCAGATGGTGTATTGGCCATCGAGGTGCGGTGCGTCGGCGAACATGATGAAGAACTGCGAGTTGGCGCTGTTCGGGTCGGACGAACGGGCCGCCGCGACGACGCCGCGGGTAAAATGCTCGGCGGTGGTGAACTCGGCCGCCAGGTCCGGCAGGTCGGAGCCGCCCATGCCGGTACCCGTCGGGTCGCCGCCCTGCGCCATGAAGCCATCGATGACGCGGTGGAACACGATGCCGTTGTAAAAGCCCTTCTCGGTGAGCTCGATCACCCGCTTCACGTGGCCGGGCGCCAGATCGGGCCGGAGCTCGATATCGACGATGCCGTCCTTGAGCTCGAGGATCCAGTGGGGCTTGCCCTCCTGCGCCTTGGCAGCCTGGGGGGCAGCGATCGAAACGGTGAAGAAGGCGGCGACCGCCGCGAGGAGAATGCCGAGGATGATGCCGGCGCGCTTGATGGGATCGGTCATTATTTCTTCAGTGCCTTCAGAACGATGGGCGGGACAAAGGCGCTGATGTCGCCTCCGAGCTCGGCGATCTGACGCACGAGCGTGGCCGAGATGTGGCGGACATGCGGGCTGGATGGCAGGAAGACCGTCTGCAGGTCCGGCGCCATCTGGGCATTCATGCCCACCATCTGCATCTCGAAATTATAGTCGGTGGTGTCGCGCAGGCCGCGGATGATCAGCTTGGCACCGGCTGCGCGGGCGGCGTTGACCATCAGGCCCGAGAAATCGACGAACTGAAACTCGGTCTCGGTGCGCTTGCCGATCGGCTCGAGCACCGCGTTGAGCAGTGCCAGGCGATCCTCGTGGCTGAATAGCGGCTTCTTCGAATGGTGGGTCCCCACCGCGATCACCAGCGTATCGACCAGCTTGCAGGCCCGTTCGATCACGTCGAGATGGCCGTTGGTCAAGGGATCGAAGGACCCGGGATAAAAGCCGACTAGTCTGGCCATGGCGGAGCGCCCTCCCCGTTGTTGTTGCGGCGGGTTTTGTCACGGCACGCCAATTATGGCAAGCCGGGCGGCGAGACGGGCTGCTGACAGAGATGTACTGTCGATCCGCCGCCGAGGGCCGACAATGACCGCCATCACCTTCCATCCGCTGTCCGAGATTCCGGCGTCCGAACTGGTCACGCTGCTCACCGATCCCGATGTGCGTCGCCACATGCCGCTCGCCCGCGACAACTGGAGCGCCGAGAGCGCCACCGACTGGGCTCGTGCCAAGGATGCGCAGTGGCAGGAGAACGGCTACGGCCCGTGGGCCATCCGCATCGACGGGGTGTTCGCCGGCTGGGGCGGGTTCCAGAGGGAGGGCGACGAGGCCGATCTCGGTTTGGTGCTGCTGCCCGGCCATTGGGGACACGGCGCGGCGATCTTCCGCGAACTGCTCCGGCGCGGCGCCGAGATGCAGCTCCGCAACGTCACCATCATGCTGCCACCCAGCCGCGCCCGGCTGAAAGGCCTGGTTCGCCTTGGCTTCGAGCCAGCCGGCGAGCTGGACTATGCCGGCCAGCATTTCCTGAAGTTCCGGCTCAGGAGAAGCTGAGCCGTTCTCATCAGCCCTGCGGCAATGCCGCGGCGCGGATCAGCCCGATCGAATTGCCGATGCATTCGAGAGCGCGGGCCTCCGCCTCGTCTGCTTCGCGCCTCGAAAGCTTGAACTCTTCGAGATAGTCGGCGAGCGGCAGTTCCAGCGTCCGCTGCAGCATCCGCACCACCGCCTGCCGGGCGTTCTCAATCGGCAGATGGACACCTGCGGCGAAGTACACGGCGAGGTCGGCGGCCAGCGCCTCCATTGCCCGCGCGTAGGCTACCTCCGTCGCCAATTGCACCCTGGCGGAGGCTTCTGCAACGACCATGCGAATCCGTCCCATCCCGACTTCACAATTTGTGCGTAACCGGAATGTATCGGGTTGGGCACCCCGAAAACCTGATCCGTCGATCACATCTGCTCGTGCGGGTGCGTTCATGACAAAGTTTGACCCGCATATTGGTGGGCGGGGCCTGGTCTCCGCGCACGCCGCTGTCATCCCCGCGCCGGCGGGGAACGAGGAGGATCTCGCGGCCTCGGTGTGGCGCCGAGGCATCGCACCAGGTTCCCGCCCCGCGCGGGAATGACAGCGGCGTGCGCGGAGACGCCCTGCCTGGCCGCAGGTGAAACGGTCAGGTGCCCTAATGGTGCTGCAGCGCCAGCCAGATCGCTGCGCCGATCAGAATTACCCCGGCAATACGGTTGACCAGCAGCATCCGGTCATCACCCAGCGCCCCGCGCGCCCGCGCGGCGAGATAGATATAGACGCAGTCGGTGATCAGCCCTGCCGCCATTTCGATCAGCCCGAGCACGATCACCTGCGGCCAGGCGGGATGAGCCGGGTTGACGAACTGCGGCAGGAAGGCGCCGAAGAAGATCAGTGCCTTGGGGTTGCTCCACAGGACGAAGAAGCCGGCCGCGGCCTGCTGCAGCGGCGAGCGCGCCGCGATCGGCCGGTCGGTGGCGATGCTGTGTCGGCTGGTGATGTAGCCCCAGCCGATCCAGATCAGGTAGGCCGCCCCTACATATTTGATGATCTCGAACGCCGCTCCGACGAACCCGGTCACCGCCTCGAGCGCCAGCGCCACCACCAGCACCATGGTGAAGCGACCCACCTGCACCCCCGCTTCCATCCAGAGGCCGGCCGCCATGCCGCGGGCCAGCGACGTGCTGACCAGCGCCGAGACCGTGACGCCGGGAACGATCACCACAACGAACGCCGCGATGATGAAGGAGATGAGGATGGGTAGATCGGGCATGGCGGCGCTCAACTAGCACCGCCATGCCAATTGAGACAGCCCCGCCAGTCCCGGCAACGCTCCGGCTCAGCTCGCTGCCCGCAGACGACGCTCGGGCTGGGCCTGGTGGAGATAGACGGCGAAAGTGTCCCAGGGCGGCGTCACCGAAAGCTGCCACAGTATGCGGCAAACCTCCCCTCGATGTCCGCCCGCATGCAGCGCAACGTGCATCAGCATCTCTTCGCGGGTCATGCAGCCCTTGTCGCCATCGGTGAAAACGAACGCGACGGCCTCGGCCAGTTGCTCAGCCGTCAGTCCCTGCAGGTAGTCGAGATACCACCGGTCGCACGCGGTCACGGCGGCGCGAAGAGCGGCGAGACTCGGGGTCTCCTCGGTGTTGTCGGCGGTGTAGGGGTGCTGAGCGCCGCTCAGGTGCGCGGCAAATATCCGCGCCACCACATGGTGGTGGTTGATCAGCCGCAGCATGGTCCGCAACTCGCCGACATGGGCCACCTGATCGATGGTCTCCAGCTTGCCGAACAACTCGGCGTTGGCCCAGGCGTGATAGCCATACAGGCGATGAAGCAGGGCACTCATTGCGGTTCGTCCTCCGGCAGCCTATGAAATGTGAGTAACTACTTTACATTCCTGCTGGAGGGACGCGGTGTCTACTCGCGTCGACGAACCGCTCTCCGTGATGCGCAAACGGCCGCGCCAGGCGCGATCGCGGGCCACGGTCGAAGCCATCATCGAAGCCGGGGCTCGCATCCTGAGCGATGGCGGCTGGGCCGAGTTCACCACCAACAAGGTGGCCGTACTCGCCGGGGTCAGCATCGGTTCGCTCTACCAGTACTTTCCCGACAAGCTGTCGCTCGTCGACGCCATTCGGCGGCGCCATCTCGACGATTGCCTCGCGGTGATGAAATCGACCAGTGCGGATGGCCTGTCACCCGGACAGTTTGCGTCCAGGCTGGTGGGCAGCATGATCGAGGTTCACAACCTCCATCCGGGCCTGCATCGGGTGCTGCTCGATGAAGCACCGATCGCCGCAGATACCCGCGATCCCAACAGCGCCTACGAGGTCGAGTACCTCGCCCACTACGCCGCTGCCGTGGCGTCCTACCACCAGCGCCGTCCTACCCCCGCCGACCACACCGTGGCGCTGGTCATCTCCGACGCGATCGACGGCGTCATTCACAACGCAGCGCGCCGGTCCATGCTCGAGGACGAAGGTGTCAGACGCGAACTTGGTCGGCTGATCGCGCTCTATCTCGCCGACCGCAGTTCCTGAATTCGCGCTAGTTGCGCTTCTGGAACGCCAGCCAGACGCCGCCGAGCATCAGGATGATGCCGGACACCCGGTTCATCATCCGCACCCGCGCGGTGGTCAAGAGCTGCCGGGCGCGGCCTGCGATCACCGCATAGACGCAGTCCGAGGCAGTGGCGACGGCCATCACGATCAGCCCCAGCACCATGATCTGTTCAAAGGCCGGGCGGCTCATGTCGACGAACTGCGGCAGGAACGCTCCGAGAAACAGCAGCGTCTTGGGGTTGGACCAGTTGATCAGCGCCCCCTGCCAGACGTAGCGACCGAGTGGCAGCTTCTCGCCCGGCGTACCCATTTCCAGCTTGCCCGAGGAGGTGAACATCTTGAAGCCGATCCACACCAGATAGGCCGCGCCGATGAACTTGATGATGGTGAAGGCCTCCGACACCAGCGTCATCACCGCATCGAGCCCGACGGCAACGATGAACACCATCGTCAGCATGGCGATCTCGGTGCCGAGAATGGTCAAAAGCCCCGCCTTGGTGCCGCGCGCCAGCGAATTGGCGACCACCACTGTGACCGACGGTCCGGGCACGATGGCAAACAGCAGGCACGCAGCGACATAGGGCAGAAGAATGGCGGGATCGATCATCTGGAACTCCGGGGTCAGGCGGTGGCTGCCACTCGCCAGCCAGCCACAGGACTTGCTGAGCCGCAAGGGGGCAGGCAACAGCTGCACTGCCGGCGATCGTTTCCGCCATTCTTGCGGGAAATTCAATTCATTTCCGCAATTCGTGCGGCAAGTCGATGATTGAAAAATCTTGCCAGACACGCAAACGGGCGGCAATTGCCGCCCGTTTGGTTGATCGAAGGGCTACTGCCGTCAGGCGGCGCTGTCATCGCCGAGCTCTTCGGCCTCCGGCTCGGCATCCTCACCCTCAGGCTCGCTGATCCGCTCCACGGAGACGACCTTCTCACCGTCGGCAGTGTTGAACACCGTGACGCCCTGCGAGGAGCGACCGACAATGCGGATGCGGTTGTCCGGACCGGCGTCGACCGGCACGCGGATCACCTGGCCGCCATTGGTCACCAGCATGATCTGGTCGCCGTCTTCCACCGGGAAGGAACCGACCAGCGGGCCGTTGCGCTTGTTCACCGCCATGGCGACGATGCCTTTGCCGCCTCGGCCGGTGATCCGGTACTCGTGGCTCGAGGTGCGCTTGCCGTAGCCGTTCTCGGAGATGGTCAGGATAAACTGCTCGGCAGCCGACATCGCCGCATAGCGCTCCTGGCTCAACTCGCCCGCCGGTACTGCATCCTCGGCGTCGTCGGAGACCTCCTCGGCCTCGCCTTCGCCCCGCACCGCACGGCTCATCTTCAGGTACGCCGAGCGTTCCGACGACTCGGCATCGAAGTGGTGGACGATCGCCATCGAGATGATGCGGTCGCCTTCGGCGAGGCTGATGCCGCGCACGCCCGTCGAGTCTCGGCCCTTGAACACGCGGACCTCGTCGACCTGGAAGCGGATCGCCTGCCCCAGCGCCGTGGTCAGCAGCACGTCGTCATTGGCCGTGCAGGTGGCGACATCGACAATGCCGTCCCCCTCATCGAGCTTCATGGCGATCTTGCCGTTCTTGTTGATCTCGACGAAATCGGCCAGCGAGTTGCGTCGCACGGTGCCGCGGATGGTCGAGAACATCACATCGAGCTGCTGCCAGCTGCTCTCGTCCTCGGGCAGCGGCATGATCGAGGTGATGCGCTCGCCCGGATCGAGCGGCAGCATATTGATCAGCGCCTTGCCGCGGGCCTGCGGCTCGCCGATCGGCAAGCGCCAGACCTTCATCTTGTAGACCTGGCCGGCCGACGAGAAGAACAGCACCGGCGTGTGGGTATTGGCAATGAACAGCCGGCTGACGAAATCCTCGTCGCGCGTTGCCATGCCGGAGCGGCCCTTGCCGCCGCGGCGCTGCGCCCGATACGAGGTCAGCGGCACGCGCTTGATGTAGCCGCCATGGGTCACGGTGACGACCATGTCTTCGCGGGCGATCAGATCTTCGTCCTCGAAGTCGCCGGCCGCCTCGTCGATGAGCGTCAGGCGCGGCGTGTTGAACTGCTCCTTGATCTCGGTCAGTTCGTTGCGGACGATCTCCATCACCCGCTCGCGCGACCGCAGGATGCTCAGGTACTCCGAGATGTCGGTGCCGAGCCCGTTGAGCTCATCGCCGATTTCGTTGACACCCAGCGCCGTAAGCCGGCTCAGCGTCAGCGCCAGGATGGCGCGCGCCTGCTCGTCGCTCAGCTTGAACGTGCCGTCCTCGTTCATTCGGTGGCGCGGATCGTCGATCAGCGCGATCAGCGGCGCCACATCGCGGGCCGGCCAATCGCGCGCCATCAGCCGTTCGCGGGCGGTCGTCGGATCGGGCGAGGTGCGGATCAGCGCGATCACTTCGTCGACGTTGGCCACCGCTACGGCGAGGCCGACGAGGATGTGGGCGCGGTCGCGCGCCTTGTTGAGCAGGAACCGGGTGCGGCGGGTGACCACTTCCTCGCGGAAGTCGAGGAACGCCACCAGCATCTGCTTGAGGCTCATCAGCTCCGGCTTGCCGCCGTTCAGCGCCACGAAGTTGCAGCCGAACGAGCCTTGCAGCGGGGTGAACCGATAGAGCTGGTTCAGCACCACGTCCGGCACCGCATCGCGCTTCAGCTCGATGACCACGCGCATGCCGTTGCGATCGGATTCGTCGCGAATGTCGGAGATGCCCTCGATACGCTTGTCGCGCACCAGCTCGGCCATCTTCTCGATCATCGTCGCCTTGTTCACCTGATACGGGATCTCGGTGATGATGATCGCCTCGCGCTCCTTGCGCATCTCCTCGGTATGGGCCTTGCCGCGAATGAGGATGGCGCCGCGCCCGGTCTCATAAGCCTGGCGGATGCCGGAGCGGCCGAGGATGATGGCACCGGTCGGAAAATCCGGGCCCGGCAACACGGTCATCAGTTCCTCGGTGATGGCACCGGGGTTATCCATCAGCATCAGGACGGCGTCGATCACCTCACCCAGGTTGTGGGTCGGGATATTGGTCGCCATGCCCACGGCGATACCGCTGCCGCCGTTGACCAGGAGGTTCGGGAACCGCGCCGGCAACACCGTCGGCTCGCGTTCGGAGGCGTCGTAGTTGTCCTTGAAGTCGACCGTGTCCTTGTCGATGTCATCGAGCAGGCTGTCGGTGACCTTCTCCATGCGCACTTCGGTGTAGCGCATGGCGGCCGGCATATCGCCGTCGACCGAACCGAAATTGCCCTGCCCGTCGATCAGCGTCACCCGGAGCGAAAACTCCTGCGCCATGCGGACCAACGAGAAATACACCGCGTCGTTCGAGTGCGGGTGGTATTTACCGATCACGTCGCCGACCACACGGGCCGACTTGCGGTGCGGCCGGTTCCACACATACCCCTGCTCGTGCATCGAATAGAGGATGCGCCGGTGTACCGGCTTCAGCCCGTCGCGCACGTCGGGAAGCGCCCGGCTCACAATCACGCTCATCGCGTAACTGAGATAGGACTCGCGCATCTCGTCGCTGATCGAAATCGGGGCGATGTCTGAGGGAAGCGGCGCTGCGCCGTTGGGGTCGTCGGTCTTGTCTGCCACGGGGCCGTTTTCGAACTATGAAACCTGGGGGAAGCTTTAGGCGATTCCCGTTCCGAAGACCAACCGGCGCGGGGTTGCCGGCAAGGATGTCCACGGTATTGGCAACGAGCGTCGCGTTACGCGTCACAGTATAGTGACGTGGGTTTGCGGCAACTTTGGGCCGGAATCGCCTTGTTGCGCCACATTCGGAGGCTGACCTGCCACTCAAACGGCTGGACGTGCCGACTGTGAATCCGTAGTAATCCGCGCCTGACGCGGGGCGCCACCGTCTTAGGGGACGAGTCTATTGTCGAAGAATACTCTGCTGGGCCGGCTGTGGAACTGGGCCTTCGGGCACGATCGTTCCATTGGCTTCGGGCTTGAAACGCTCGGCCACATTACGCTGAAGCATCCGCGTGTTATCGCCGCCCTCGTGGTGTTTATGACCGTGTTCTGTGTCGCACAGGTGCCGCGCGCCACCGTCGACGGCGACATGTTGCGCGTGTTCGCCCACTCGGGCCAAGAATACGATAACTACGAACACCTCGCCAATACCTTCGGCACGTTCGAGAACGACATCTACCTGCTGGTCAATTCGCCCAGTCTCACCAACCCCGAGACGATCGAGACGATCCGCGCCATGGCGCTGGATATCTCCAACAGCGAGTACATTACCGGCACCATGTCGGCGTTCACGCTGCGCGTGCCGGCTCCCGATGGCACGACGCTGCCCGCCGTCCCCGAGGGCATGCAGACGCCGGAAGAAGTCAGCAAGGCGCTGACCGATCTCTACAACAACGACCCGATGATGAAGAACCTGATCAACCCGGATCTGTCCGGCGTGGTCATCATCGTGTTCCCCAACCCCGAGATGACCAAAGGCGGCGGCACCCGCGCCATGATCAACGACCTGCGCTCGCTGGTCGCCGATTACGAGTCGGACCAGGTCAAGGTCGAGCTCACCGGTCCGCCGATCTGGACCAGCGAGATGCTGAACGCCGCGGTCGACGACCAGATCACTTTCACGGTCTACGGCTTCGCGCTGGGCGCGCTGATCGCGCTGCTCTCGCTCCGCTCCTTCTGGGGGGCTGTGCTCGTCGCCGCGACGCCCTTCATCGCCGTGATCTGGGTGATGGGTTCGATCATTGCGTTGTTCGGCTCGTTCTCCTTCCTCACCATCATCGTCACCACCATCGTGCTGGTGATCGCCTTTGCCGAGAGCCTGTTCTTCATCTTCAACTGGCTCGCCTACTGGCGGGAAGGCATGGACCCCTACAAGGCGGTCGATGAGACGGTACGCGTCGTCGGCCCGGCCAGCGCGCTGACCATGCTGACCACGGTAGTGTCCTTCGCGTCGCTGTCGCTGACCGCCGGCCAGGGCATCCAGGAGTTCTCCTGGGCCGGCACGCTTGCCTCGCTGATCAACTTCATCTGCCTGATGACGTTCCTGCCGCTGATCCTGAAGCTCGCCGTCCGGCTCGGCTTCAAGGCACCCAAGCCGAGCTACGCCATCACCGCGCCGATCCCGCTGGCCTGGTTCGTCGCTTCGAAGCTTGGCCGGCCACTCTCCGCCATCGCCATCGTCCTCACCGGCCTGCTGCTGATCCCCTATGCGTTGATCCAGCCGCGGTTCTCGTTCGAAGACTTCATGGCGAAGAACTCGACTGCCCTGACGGCGGCCGAACAGATCGACGCCGGCGTCGGCGGCGTCGCGCCGCTCTACGTCAATGTGCCGCTGGACGAAGGCATCGCCGACGTCGGCGACAAGGACTTCGAGAAGGTCAAGAAGGTCCACCAGATCGTCGAGAAGCATCTGGGTGTGAACAAGGTGATCTCCGCCGCCGCCTTCACGCACTATGCCGAATCCGGTTTTACGCGGGAGCAGATCTTCAACGCCGTCGGCGACCTCCGCGGTCGCTTCGTGACGCCGGACGGCACGCGAGCCCTGATCACCGGCTTCATGCCGACGATCATCTCGTCCGAAGAACTCGTCAGCCTCAAGGAAGGCATCGAAGCCGATATCAAGGCAGCGGGCATCGAAGGCGCCGAAGTCGGCGGCTTCCGGGTGATGACCACCTACGCCACCGACAATATCGTGCGCGGCCTGCAGCTCGACCTGACGCTGTCGGTGATCGTCAACCTGTTCCTGATCGGCTGGGCCTTCCGTTCGCTGCGCGTCGCGGTGGCCGCCGCTATCCCGAACCTGTTCCCGGTGCTCGGCACCGAGGCCTGGCTGTACTTCAGCGGTTCGGGGCTGCAGCTGACCACGGTGCTGGCGCTCACCATCGCCTTCGGTATCGCCGTCGACGACACCACGCACTTCCTGTCGCACTATCTGCATTCGCGGCGCGAAGAGGGTCGCTCGCATCTCGATGCTATTCATCACACCATGCAGCGCATCGGCGGCGCCATTATTGCTGCCACGCTGATCCTCTGCTCGGGCATGGCAATCGTCATGTTCTCGGCCCTGCCGCAAGTTGCCTTGTTTGGCACCCTGTTTGTGATAACTCTCGGCTTTGCAGTGATCGGGGATGTGTTCATCCTGCCGGCTCTGCTGGTCGCCGGGGGGCGATTCTTTCATCCGCTTGGAGGCGTTAAGAAATGAAGCTCTTCGGACCCCTGCCGCGCATCGTCGCGCTCGCTGGTCTGCTGGCCGTCACCCCCATGGCCGCCGCGCCCGTAATGGCCGCACCGGCCGACGTGGCGCTGCTGAAGTCCTATCTCGGCAGCTGGAAGGGCCGTGGCACCCTGGTGGGCGCCGAGAGCGAGTCCGTGGTTTGCCGCCTGACCCTCAGCGAAGGCAATTCCGACAAGGTCAACTACTCGGGCCGCTGCACGCTGGCCGGCACCAGCCTCGCCGTCAACGGCACCCTCGCCTATAGCGACCAGAACCGGCGCTATGAGGCTGCGATGACCTCGAACGTCACCTTCTCCGGTCTCGCCGTGGGCAAGAAGTCGGGCGACAACATCGTGTTCAACCTCAAGGAGCGGAACAAGGATGAGGGAGGCAACGACCTTACCGTTACCGCTGCCATCGTGCTCAAGGGTGCAGGCAAGGCGATCGGCGTCGATTTCCAGGTGGTGTTCAACGCCACCGGCGAAATGCTGAAGGCCTCGGTGCCATTCAACAAATAAACGCGGACTTCCACTGCTAAGCGTTTTGACGGACGGCCCATGGCCGTCCGTTTGCATTTTGGTGAATGCATGAGGGACGATGCTAAGTTCCCGCTTTCGCCGATGTTAACGAGAGCATGCGAGAAAATCCGGGACCGTATCCGTTCCGGAAGCCCTGCCTCATGGCCCGTCCGGCCCCTAGATCGCTGACCAGGCGCGCGGCGCTGTTTGTCGTTGCCATGTGTGTGGCGATCGTCGCGCTGGAGGGCTGGCGCGAATGGGTGGCCTATGATGCCGCCGTGCAGAAGGCCGAACTGGAGACGCAGAATCTTGCGCGCTCGATGCGCCAGCACGCCGAGGATACCTACGAGATCGCCGACCAGGCCGTTTCCCTCGTCAGCTACCAGATCGAAACCGCCGGCGTCGCACCCGAGGCGCTCAAGCAGACCGAAGCGTTCATGCTGCGCACCATGGACAGCGCCGAGCGGCTGCGCGGCATCTATGTCTACGATGCCGATGGCAACTGGATGGTCACCACCGCCGAGAGCATGCCGCCCGGCGGCAACCAGGCCGCCTACAGCTACTTCCAGGATCACCTGAACTCGCCGAGCGATGCGCCATCGTTCGGGGCGCCGATCCGCACCGCCGAGGACGATGCGACCATCACCACCGTCAGCCGCCGCTTCGACCAGCCGAACGGCAGCTTCGGCGGCGTGGTAGTCGCCGCGATCGACACCCGCTACTTCGCCGACATTTATGATGGCATCGATGTCGGCGCGTTCGGCACCATCAGCCTCTACGACAGCAACGGCCTGCTGCTCAGCCGCAAGCCCTACCATCCCGATCTCGTCGACGAAGATCTCGGCGAGGGCGAGCTGTTCGCCCGCCCCGACCTTGCCCAAGGCTCGGGTGCCTACCACTACGATTCGGCCGTCGACGGTCATCGCCGTATTGGTGGCTATGACCGCGGCACCCGTTACCCTGTCGTTTCGGTTGTCGCGGTTTCGCATGCCGAGGCACTGGCCAGCTGGGGCCGCGGGGCGCTGCAGCGCGGCGCCATCACCGTCGGCCTGACACTGGCAGCCGCCCTGCTCGGCCTGCGACTGGTCGACCAGATTCGCCGCCGTCAGCGCAGCGAAACCGTGCTGGAGCGAAAGGAGGCAGAGTTTCGGCTCCTCGCCGAAAGTGCCAGCGACCTGGTCGAGCGTTTCGACGGCGACGGCACCCGCACCTACATCTCCCCTGCCCTCGAGCGCCTGACCGGCTATCGGCCTGAGGAGATGCTCGGCAAGAACGCCTTCGAGGTGGTCAATCCGATCGATCGGCCGTCGGTCGAGGCGGCGGCCGAGCGGTTGCGTCGAGGGGTGACCGAGCAGGAGACGGTCTCCTTCCGCGTGCAGCACAGGGATGGTCGCGAAATCTGGCTCGAGACCTCGCTGCGGATCGCCGCCGAGCGCTCCGAGCGGCTCTCCGTCGTCGGCGTCACCCGCGACGTCACCGAGCGCAAGCGCCTTGAACTGAAACTCGAAAGCCTCGCCATGCGCGACGGCCTCACCGGGATCGCCAACCGCCGTGCCTTCGATACGGCATTGACCCGCGAGGTGGCCCGCACCCGCCGCCTCGCCACGCCGCTCTCGCTGCTGATGGTCGACGCCGACCGTTTCAAGCGCTTCAACGACGACCACGGCCACCTCGCCGGCGACGCCTGCCTCAAGTCGATCGCCTCGGTCGTTGCCATGGCGGCGCGCCGCCCCACCGACCTCGCGGCGCGCTATGGCGGCGAGGAACTCGTCTTGCTGCTGCCAGATACCGATATCGACGCGGCCCGCGCCATCGCCACCGACCTTTGCCGGCAGGTCCAGGCGCTCGCCATTCCGCACGCCCGCAATCTGCCCTGGCGCGTCGCCACGATTAGCATTGGCATCGCCGCGATCGACGCACGGGACCTGGATGCCGTGCACGACGGCTCGTGGCTGATCAGCACCGCCGACCTCGCGCTTTACGACGCCAAAGCCCAGGGGCGGAACCAGAGCGTCGTGGCGCCGGTCAACATCAGGACGCCACGGCTGGTGGGGTGATCGGCGTCGACTCGACGCCGCCCGCTGCTATGTTGGCCGGGTGGAGCAGCTGATGAACGATCACCCCGGGGCATCCTTTGAACACCGCGAGGTCGTCGACCTCTATCCCTACCGACCGCCCTACCCTGCCGCTGTGTTCGACAAGCTGGTCGAGCTGGCGCCCCGCCTCCAGGCGATGCTGGATATCGGGTGCGGTCCCGGCAAGGTGTCGCGCCCGCTGACCCGAGCCTTTACCGAGGTCGTGGCCGTCGACCCGTCGCTGCACATGATCGAGCTTGGGCAAAGTTTCCCCGACGGCCGGGCGCCGAACCTCCACTGGCTGCAGGGCCGCGCCGAAGACGAACGACTCGACGGCTGGCGCTTCGACCTCACGGTTGCGGCTGCCAGCATCCATTGGATGGACCACGCCCGCCTGTTCCCAAGACTTCAAGCGCACGCTGCTCCCGGCCACGTCTTCGCGGCGATCTCCGGCGACGACGCGTTCGAACCGCCATGGGAGGACGACTGGCGGCGCTTCCTCGGCAAATGGGTGCCCGAGGTCACCGGCCGCCCGTACGAACCGCGCCGGCCGGATGCCATCGCCGGTGATTTCCATGGCCATGTCGAGGTAGCCGGCCGTGAGTTCTTCGCCGCGCCCTTCAGCCAGAGCGTCGAGGATTTCATCAGGTGCCAGCACTCGCGCGACACCTGGGCTTACTCGAAGCTCGGCAACCGGACTGCCGCGTTCGATGCCGAGCTCGGCCAGCTTCTGGCGCCGCACGCCGTAGCCGGCCAGTTGAGCTACACGGTCAGGACGCTGGTGACTTGGGGCGCCATCGTGCCGAGGTAGTCTTTCCTGCTGGCGCCTGCCGGCACGGTGTCCAAACGAAAACGGGCCGCCTGAGCGACCCGTTTCAAGTAATCGTTCGATGCGGCGGCCGCTCAGAACGGAATATCGTCGTCCATCGAGCCGGACTCGAACGCCGGAGCCGAACTCGGGCGACGCTCCTGGCGTGCCGGCGGGCCGCCGAAGCCGCCACCGCTCGATTCCCGCGGGCTCGAGAACCCACCGCCGCCCGAAGCACCCTCACCGTCGCCACGGCCATCGAGCATCGTGAGCGTCGAGTTGAAGCCCTGCAGCACGATCTCGGTAGAGTACTTGTCCTGGCCCGACTGATCCTGCCACTTGCGGGTCTGCAGCGCGCCTTCGATGTAAACCTTCGCGCCCTTGCGCAGGTACTGTTCGGCGACGCGCACCAGGCCTTCCGAGAAGATCACCACGCGGTGCCACTCGGTGCGCTCCTTGCGCTCGCCGGTGTTCTTGTCGCGCCACTGGTCAGAGGTCGCGACACTCAGGTTCACCACCTTGCCACCCGACGGCAGGTTCCGCACCTCGGGGTCATTGCCGAGATTGCCCACCAGGATGACCTTGTTCACGCTGCCAGCCATGGCACTTTCCTTTCCAACTTTCCCGGATACGCGCCCGGGAGAAACTCCAGCGCGTATCCTACCGCTATCGTCCGGACGGTGCGCGCGACAAACGCCGCTCACCCACAGTTTCGTCCGTTCTCTTTATGTTCTACTTCAGCGCGGCGATGTCAAGCGCCACCATACAGAACGGCTTCAACTGGCGGGCTGTTCCAGCAGGTCCAGCATCATCCGACGATACAGCCGGTGCGCGACGCGGTTGGCGCCGAGCTTCGCCAGCACGGCCGAAGGCAGGATGTAGCGCCAGTAGAGCGCCAGCAGCTGCCGCCGCCCGCCGGGCGAACCGACCAACCGCTGTGCCACCACCGGCGCCTCGCGATAGTAGCGCGCGATGTCCGCCCGGCCCGCCGCAAAGCTGCCGAGCCAGCCATCGCGGAACCGCCGCAACGTCTCGAGCTCCCAGCACCGGTCCTTGAGCCCGATCACGGTGCAACAGGCGGTCGTCAGGAAGCAATCCTCGTAGGGATCAGCTCCGGCGGTGTAGAGACACGGCGCGTCGGCGTCCTTGTGCCGGGCGGTGTCCATGGCCGGCAGCAGGACGTTGTCCAGAAACTTGCCATAGCTGCCCGGAATCGGGACGATCTCGCTGTAAATCGTGCCGCCCACCGCCAGCACCACCTTGAAATCGGCAGCCCCCAGCAGGGCATCGTGCGCCACTATGGCAGTTGGGCCGTCCAGCCCGACGATCTGGCTGTTCTGATCGAACACGCCTTGCACCAGCAGGATTTCGGCAATGCTGGTTCCGCCCGACAGCAGCGCCAGGCCAACCGGCACTTTCTGGTCGTAGGCCATGCCGACGATTCCGTAGAACTGGCCGTCGGCCTCAAAGGCGGTCAGCGGCGCCTGGATCTCCATGGTCTCCAGCTTCAGACCATCGCCTTCCCGTCGTATCTTTCCCTTGAAGGTGGCGTAGCTCTGTTTCGCCGCGCCACCACTGATGGCCTCGCCGAACAGGGTGATGCCGTCGCCTTGCGCTGTCATCGGCGCCAGAAAGGCAAAATCCGCACTGTCGGCCCGCGCCGCATAGTTCGACAGGCCATTCTGCACATTTCCGAGATAGGAGGACTCGACGCATGGCACCACCTGCTCGGCCGCTGTCTCCTGCGCCTTGGCGCCTCGCAGTCCGGCCAGCGTACCGACGCCCATGGCAGCCATGGCGGCCATCAGGCGCCGGCGCGAATTCGAGTACTTCAATTGTTGATCCCCCTGGATGTCCTCACGTTTGACTATGACGATTGCCAGAACAAGTGTCTTTGGTCCGGCACCGCAAGAATGTGACTGATTTCCAGCCGCATGCGACGAGCCGGCAACGAGGGGCGCAACCGGCACCGCCATCTGCGGCCTTGACTCGAATCCACAATGTTCCGCTTATGTTCTCGCGCAGTTGATCGGGTGCCGGTCGCGTCGGTGATGACAGGGGCCGGCTCGGCGTGGTTAAGTTGCAAGTCGGGCGCCGGATCCCCAAATGAGCGGCCGGACCCCTCTTTTTTGAAACCCTGACACGATTTGGCACAAAGCGGCTTTATGGTCGCGCGCCCCTCGTCAAGTGGAAGTCTTTGATGGCCGACAGACCTAATCCGAACCGCGATCTCGTCATCAGGGGCGCCAAGGAACACAACCTCAAGAATATCGACCTGAGGTTGCCGCGCGACAGCCTCATCGTGATGACCGGGCTCAGTGGCTCGGGCAAGTCGTCGCTGGCCTTCGACACCATCTACGCCGAGGGCCAGCGCCGCTATGTGGAATCGCTGAGCGCCTATGCGCGCCAGTTCCTCGAAATGATGCAGAAGCCGGACGTCGAGCAGATCGATGGCCTCTCGCCCGCCATCTCGATCGAGCAGAAGACCACCTCACGCAATCCGCGCTCCACCGTCGGCACGGTCACCGAGATCTACGACTATCTGCGCCTGTTGTTCGCGCGCGTCGGCATCCCCTACTCGCCGGTCACCGGCCTGCCGATCCAGAGCCAGACCGTCAGCCAGATGGTCGACATCGTCATGGCGCAGCCGCCGGAAACCCGGCTCTACCTGCTGGCCCCGATCGCCCGCGGCCGCAAGGGCGAGTACAAGCGCGAGCTCAACGACCTGATGCGCAAGGGCTTCCAGCGCGTCAAGATCGATGGCGAGTTCCACGATATCGAGGACGCGCCCAACCTCGACAAGAAGATCAAGCACGACGTCGAAGTGGTGGTCGATCGCCTGGTCGTCGGCCCCGATATCGCCAGCCGCCTGGCCGAAAGTTTCGAGACGGCGCTGAAGCTCGCCGACGGCATTGCCTTCGCCGAATTCGCCGATGAGCTCGACGAGAACGGCGCTCCGAAGCGGCTGATCTTTTCCGAGAAGTTCGCCGATCCGATCTCCGGCTTCACCATTCCCGAGATCGAGCCGCGGCTGTTCTCGTTCAACAACCCGTTCGGCGCCTGCCCGGTCTGCGATGGCCTCGGCACCGAGCAGAAGATCGATCCGAACCTGATCGTCCCCGATGTCAGCCTTTCGCTGCGCGACGGGGCCATCCTGCCATGGTCAAAGACCAGCGCACCCTACTACCTGCAGACCCTGCAGGCCGTAGTGAAGCATTTTGGCGCATCGACCGGCACGGCCTGGGAAGAGCTCCCCTTCGAAGTCCAGCATGCGGTGCTGTTCGGTACCGGCAACACTGCGATCAACTTCGTCTACGACGACGGCCTCCGCACCTACAAGAGCACAAAACCGTTCGAAGGCGTGATCGGCAACCTCGAGCGGCGCTACAAGGAGACCGAGAGCGCCGGCATGCGCGAGGAGATCGAAAAGTACATGTCGCAGGCGCCCTGCGTCGCCTGTAACGGCTACCGCCTGAAGCCCGAGGCGCTGGCGGTAAAGATCGATGGCCTGCATATCGCGCAGGTCAGCGAGAAGTCGATCAAGGCGGCGGCCGAGTGGTTCACCACCCTGCCCGCAAAGCTGACCGAGCAGCAGAACAAGATCGGCGAGCGCATCTTCAAGGAGATCCGCGAGCGCCTGGGCTTCCTCAACGATGTCGGCCTCGACTACCTGACCCTCGCCCGCAATTCCGGCTCGTTGTCGGGCGGCGAGAGCCAGCGCATCCGGCTGGCCAGCCAGATCGGCTCCGGCCTCACCGGCGTGCTCTACGTGCTCGACGAGCCGTCGATCGGCCTGCACCAGCGCGACAATGCCCGCCTGCTCGAAACGCTGCAGCGGCTGCGCGACATCGGCAACACGGTGATCGTCGTCGAACATGACGAGGATGCCATCCTGCTTGCCGACTACGTGGTCGATATCGGTCCGGGTGCCGGCGTCAATGGCGGCCACATCGTCGCCGAGGGCACGCCGCAGCAGGTGATCAGCAATCCCAAGAGCATTACCGGCCAGTACCTCTCGGGCGTGCTGAGCATTCCGATGCCGATTGAACGGCGGAAGCAGAGCAAGACCAAGAAGCTCCATATCGATGGTGCGACCGGCAACAACCTGAAGAACGTTTCGGTCGACGTGCCCCTGGGCAACTTCGTCGCCATTACCGGCGTTTCCGGTGGCGGCAAGTCGACCCTGATGATCGACACCATGTACCAGGCGATCGCCCGCCGGCTGAACGGCGCCCGCGTCAATCCGGCGCCGCACAACCACCTCACCGGGCTCGAGCACCTCGACAAGGTCATCGATATCGACCAGTCGCCGATCGGCCGCACCCCGCGCTCCAACCCCGCGACCTATACCGGCGCCTTCGGCCCGATGCGCGAGTGGTTCGCCGGCCTGCCGGAAGCCAAGGCGCGCGGTTACGGCCCGGGCCGCTTTTCGTTCAACGTCAAGGGCGGCCGCTGCGAGAAGTGTGAAGGCGACGGTGTCATCAAGATCGAGATGCACTTCCTGCCCGACGTCTATGTCACCTGCGAAGTGTGCAAGGGCCATCGCTACAACCGCGAGACGCTCGAAGTGCAGTTCAAGGGCAAGTCGATTGCCGATGTGCTCGACATGACCATCGACGAGGCGGTGGAGTTCTTCTCTGCGGTGCCCTCGATCCGCGAGAAGTTCCTTACCCTGCAGCGCGTGGGGCTCGGCTACGTCAAGGTCGGCCAGCCGGCGACGACGCTGTCAGGCGGCGAGGCGCAGCGCGTCAAGCTCAGTAAGGAACTCAGCCGCCGCGCCACCGGCCGCACCCTCTACATGCTCGACGAGCCGACGACCGGCCTGCATTTCCACGATATCGCCAAACTGCTCGAAGTGCTGCACGAGCTGGTCGACACCGGCAACACCGTGGTGGTGATCGAGCACAATCTCGAAGTCATCAAGACCGCCGACTGGGTCATCGACATGGGCCCTGAAGGCGGTGATGGCGGCGGCGAAGTGGTGGGCATCGGCACCCCCGAGGATATCGCCGCCAACCCCCGCTCGCATACCGGCCGCTTCCTCAAGGAGGTGATGGAGCGCCGCCCGCAGCGCACCGCGGCGGAGTAGCTTACCGGATGGGGCGGATGCAGCCTTGCGGCTCTCCGCCTCGCCTGATCTGCTGAGGCATTGCTTTGCCCCTTGCAGGACTATTCCGTGTCTCAGCCCCTCCCCATCTTCGACGGCCATAACGACGCGCTGCTGCGCCTCTATAACTCGATCGACGCCGATCCGGTCGCCGGCTTCCTTGCCGGTACTGAGGAAGGCCATATCGACCTGCCCAAGGCGCGCGCCGGTCACCTCGCCGGCGGGCTGTTCGCAGTATTCTGCCCCTCGCCCGAAAAGATCGACTTCGGCGCATTGCGCGCCGCCGGTGGCGAAGTGCCGATGCCGCCGCCGCTGCCGATGGATGCAGCCCGCGCCAGCGCGGTGCGGATGATCTCGCTGCTGTTTCAGCTCGAGCGCTCCTCCGGCGGCCAGTTCGCGGTCTGCCGCAGCACCGCCGAGATTCGCGCCGCCATGGCTCGCGGCGCGCTTGCGGCGGTGCTCCATATCGAAGGGGTCGAGTGCATCGATCCCGAGCTCGATTTCCTCGAAGTGCTCTATGCCGCCGGGCTCCGCTCACTCGGCCCGGTGTGGAGCCGCAATAACGCCTTCGGCCATGGCGTGCCGTTCCGCTTCCCCGGCTCGCCCGATATCGGGCCGGGCCTCACCGAAGCCGGCAAGCGCCTCGTCGCCGCCTGCAATCGCCTCGGTATCCTGATCGACCTGTCGCACCTCAACGAGCGCGGCTTCTGGGACGTGGCGGAACTGTCGAATGCCCCGCTGGTCGCCACGCACTCCAACGCCCATGCCCTCTGCCCGACGCCGCGCAATCTGACCGACGACCAGCTGCGGGCCGTTCGCGACAGCAACGGCATGGTCGGCCTCAACTTCGCTACCGGCTTCCTCCGGCCGGACGGGCAGATGAACCCGGATACCGACATCGAGCTGATGGTCCGCCACCTCGACCACCTGATCGAAGTGGCCGGCGATACGCATGTCGGCATCGGCTCGGACTTCGATGGCGCGATGATCCCCGCGAGCATCAGCTCGGCGGCGGCCCTGCCGGTGCTGGTCGAGGTGCTGGAGCGGCACGGTTATGATCGCCCGCTGCTCGAGCGCCTCGGCACCGGCAACTGGCTGTCGCTGCTCGAACGCACCATCGGCTGAGTTCGGCCTCTACCCACCAAGCTTTGCGGCGGCGGCCAGGCGGTCGCCGCTTTTGCGCGAAATCTGTGACAGTCGCGTGAAATTGCCATGCACAGAGCGCATGTCGGCACTGATAACTCACTGCATGCACATCGGCGCAAATCGGCTCATCTTACCGACGTGGTGATCCGCAAAAGGAGAACGCCATGTTTGTTCGTGCCGTCTGGCGCCACAAGCGCCTGGTCGACATCAGGCAGACGTTGCGGGAACTGGACGTCCCCACAACCCGCGACGCACTGGGGATCACGGGTCCCGACTTCCAGAAGATGACCCGCGGCCTGTTCGACCGCTAGAGCTTCATCGATCGCTAACCATTCGAGGATGGCCGCCGTGTGCCCGGCGGCCATTTTCTTGCCTGAGGCCTGCCGCCAATCTGAATCGCAAATGAACGTGAGCGGTTAATGCCATGCACCAGACGCATAACGGTTCTGATGCATCTCCATCTGCTCGTCCGGAACGAACAGTCCTATCTATCTTCTCGTAAACGAAAGGAGACTTCCAAATGGGTATTCGCACTACGCTCAAGAAGTGGGCCGCCTACCAGCAGACCGTCCGTGAGCTCAACGCTCTCGACACTCGTCAGCTGAGCGATCTCGGCATCACTCGCACTGACATCCAGCGCATCGCCCGCGACCATGCGCGCACCATCTAACGGTTCGCTTTCTGGTTCGTGCCTGACGCCGGCATCGTAGAACGCTCGCTTCCTGATAGAAGCGGGCGTTCAGCCTTTCTGGGGGGCGCCTTTTCCGGTCGACCGGTCAGAAGGCCAGCCGCCCTACCAGTTCCTCATATGACACATTGATCGCCTTGCGGAACGCCGCCCGCTCGTTGAGCCTCGCATGCCAGGCCTCGACATGCGGCAGCGCGGGCCGCTCGATCTCCATGGTCGACCAGCGGAACATCGCCGTGCCGGCCACGATATCGGCATAACTCAGTTCATTGCCGCCCAGATATGGCGCTTCTGCCAGCCGGGCCTCCAGCATGCGGAAACACTTCAGCGACGCCGCCAGTGCCTTGCCGATCGCCGCCGCATCCTGCTGCGCCACGGGCGTCCGCACCTTCAGCCAGAACAGCCCGATCCAGGCGGGCTGAAATGTCGTCGCCGTCCAGTCGGTCCACTGGTCCACTATTGCCCGATCCCGTGTTTCCATCGGGAACAGCAGCCCGCTGCCATACTCGGCGCTGAGGTAGCGGACGATCGCGTGGCTCTCCCAGACAAGGAGGCCACCGTCGCGCAGCGTCGGCACCAGGCCGTTGGGGTTCATCGCCAGGTACTCGGGCGTGTCGTTCCCCTTGAAGCCGCCGCCCAGCGGCACATGCTCATACGGCAGCTCGAGCTCCTCGAGCGCCCATACCACCTTCTGGACGTTGCCCGAGCTCAAGCGTCCCCAAAGCGTGATGCTCATATCGGCCTCCCTGTTCGGGCGTCATTGCTATCCGCCGCTCTCGTCACACGCAACCGGCGGAGCAAGCCGTTCCAACCATCGCTGACGATGCTAGGCTGCCGCCCGATCGCACCGGGAGCCGCCATGTCCGAACAGTCCTCACCCTTCCTCACCCGACCGCCAATGCCGGGTGCCGATGCCGTGGCGGCATTCGATGCATTGTTCGATCGCAGCATCGCCAAGGGCCCCAACGCGCTGATCGATTACCACCTGCCCTGGCCGCGCTGGCAGTTTATCAGCCACGTCGTCGAGGCACGAAACCTCATCGCACATGGCTCGCAGAACGGCGCCATCACCGAGTTCGAGCCGCGCCAGTCGCATGACGCCCATCCGTTCGGCAACCGCCAGGCTGTGTACGGCGCCTCGGACGGGCTGTGGTCGATGTACTACGCCATCCTCGATCGGGCGGCGCATCCGATGCTGCTGGTCAACTCGGCGGCGCGGGTGGAGCTCGAAGACGGCGTACTCAGCGACCCGTTCTACTTCTTCTCGATCAGCCGGCCGGCGCTCGATGCGCACCCCTTCCGTCCCGGCACGCTCTATCTGCTGCCACGCGACAGCTTCGAGCCGATGCCGCCGCTCAGCATCGGCGGCCAGCGCGCCCATGTGCCGCAATGGGCAAGCCTGGTCGCCGTCACCCCACTCGCCCGCATCGCCGTAGCCCCCGGGGATTTTCCGTTCCTCGCCGAGATCCGCGGCCACGACGACGCCCACATCCTCGAACGCGCCAAGGCTGATCCCGACGGTTTTCCGTGGGTGGACTAGAGCGCGTTGAAACCCGCGCGGCATTGCCCGGGCGGGCAGGTCTTGCTATCTGGCGCCCATGTCAAAACACCTCGAACCCATTCATGTGATCGGCGGCGGCCTCGCCGGCTCGGAAGCCGCCTGGCAGGCCGCCGAGGCTGGCGCCAAAGTGGTGCTGCACGAGATGCGCCCCACCCAGAAGACCGACGCGCACCAGACCGAAGGCTTTGCCGAACTGGTCTGCTCCAACAGCTTCCGTTCCGATGATCACCAGCACAATGCCGTCGGCCTGTTGCATGAAGAGATGCGCCGCTGCAACTCCCTGATCATGCGTGCCGCCGATGCGCACAAGCTGCCGGCCGGCGGGGCGCTGGCCGTCGACCGCGACGCCTTCTCCGATGCGGTCACCGCAGCCATCCACGGCCACCCGAACATCGAAATAGAGCGTGGCGAAGTGGCCGGCCTGCCGCCCGAGGACTGGCAGAACGTCGTCGTCGCCACTGGGCCGCTGACCTCCCCAGCGCTGGCCGAAGCGATCCAGCAACTGACTGGTGAGGATTCGCTCGCCTTCTTCGACGCCATCGCGCCAATCGTCCACCACGAGTCGATCAACCACGACATCGTCTGGGCCCAGTCGCGCTACGACAAGGTCGGGCCGATGGGCAACGGGCAGGATTACCTGAACTGCCCGATGGACGAAGCGCAGTACAACGCCTTCGTCGATGCGCTGATCAGCGCACCGCTGCATGAGTTCAAGGACTGGGAGAAGGTGCCGTATTTCGACGGCTGCCTGCCCATCGAGGTGATGGCCGAACGCGGCCGCGACACCCTGCGCTGGGGCCCGATGAAGCCGGTCGGCTTGACCAACCCGCGCAACCCCACGGTCAAGGCACACGCCATCGTGCAACTCCGCCAGGACAATGCGCTGGGGACGCTGTGGAACATGGTCGGCTTCCAGACCAAGATGCGCTACGGCATCCAGGCCGAAATCTTCCGCATGATCCCCGGCCTCGAGAACGCACAGTTTGCGCGCCTCGGCGGGCTGCATCGCAACACTTTCCTCAACTCGCCCAAGGTGCTCGACGCCAACCTCAGGCTCAAGGCGATGCCGCGGCTGCGCTTTGCCGGCCAGGTCACCGGTGTCGAAGGCTATGTCGAAAGCGCCGCCGTCGGCCTGATGGCTGGCCGCATGGCTGCCGCCGACGCCCGCGGCGAACAGCTGGCGATTCCGCCCGCCACCACCGCGATGGGCGCACTGATCAACCACATCACCGGTGGTCACCTCGAGGCCGAAGCCTATTCGGGCGCCCGCAGCTTCCAGCCGATGAACGTCAATTTCGGCCTGTTCCCGCCGGTCTCGATATCCAAGCCGGAGGGCCATGTCGGTCGCTGGAAATCCACCGAGAAGACCATCGCCAAGAAGGAAGCGATCACCTCCCGGGCGCTCGACGACATCATGGCGTGGGCTTAGGCGTCGAAGCGAACAGCGTGCCGCCCAGATAGGTCAGCGTACGCTGGCCGCCCTCGGCGAGGTCCGCGGTCATGTAATCGATGACGTAGCGGTACTGGCGGTCGCCGATGGCGAAGTCGATCCAGGGATCGACCAGGGCGCCTTCCGGTTGGCGGGCGATCCACCCGGTCAGGTCGGTTTCCGGCGCAGTCTGGTTGAGGATGCGGAACTTGTTTGCCCCGATCTCGAAGCTCAAGCCAGCGACCGTCGCCTGGCCGGCGGCATAGATCGTCAGGCTTCCTAACAGGATCGGTGTCGCGCTGACATCGACCTGCTGAGTCAGACTGTCACGTTGCGCGGCGATGCCGGTGACCGGCACGGTGTAGGTAGGGTGCTTGTAGCCAAGTTCCTCGAGCACCGATGCGGAAGTGACGGCTCGCGATTTCAAGCCGTAGCGCTGCAGCAGTTCGGCCAGCTTCGGGTCACCGGCAGGCGAGCTCGCCAGGAAATCCATGATCGACGCGGCCTTCGCCACCTGCTCCGGCGTCCAGTCGGGCGGAAAGCTGCTGCCGCCCTTACCCGGCTGCATGAGAAGCGTGTCGAGCCGCATGGTCTGCTGGGCCAAGGGCAGGTTGGCATAGTTCCACGGCCCAATCGAAACCAGCAGCAGAATGAGGCCGGCAAGCGCCGGGATCAGCCGGATGTCGCCGCGACCGACAAGGAACACTGCTGCGAGCACGCTGGCCCAGATGCCACCGGCCACCAGCAACATGCGCTCGTCCGTGAGCCCATAGGCCTCGATGCGGATAGATACCGCAATGAAGAACAGCCCTAGCGGGATCAGCGTCAGCCAGAACCACCACGTGCGGAACACCCGGACCAGCGTCCGGTTGCGCATGAAGGGCGGGTGCAACACCAGCCAGGCGGCCGCGCCGATGACGACGAAGCCCAGCACCATCCAGCCGATCATGCCCTCGGGCAGCTTCTGCGTGATGACGATCTGCCCCGTGTAGGCCAGCAGGATCAGGCTGTAGATGAGCAGCAGCGGCACCAGCACGAACTGGCCGAGAAAGCCAAAGGCGCGTGGCAGGAAATCCGGACGCTCGAGTTCTTCTGCGCGATAGGCCGAAAGCTGCGGCAGCGTAGATAGCCAGTAGACCGGCACGAGAAACACACCGGTGAACGGCAGCACCCAGCGATAGAACAGTTGGTCCGTCGCTACTCCGAACAGCACCGACAATGACCGCTCGATGGCAAACAGGCCAAGTGAAATCAGGAGAAAGGCGATGGCGGCAATGACCGCTGTCGTGAATGCCTGGAAGTTCACCCACCAGAACCGGTTCTGCACTTCCGCCCGTGGCGCGCCGCGTTCGATCCGAGTGAACGGCGACACCGAAAGCCAGAACACCGCAACGGCCGGCAGCGCATAGGGAACGACCCATGCCGGGTCTCTGATCTGGAACACTGCCACGCCTGCGATCGGCAGCAGGTACTTGAGCATCACGCCGGTGAGACGCGCCTCCGGCCGACTCTCGGCAAAATACACACCGGCGACAGCGAGCACCGCGCCGGTGGCAAGCCCGAGGAAGGTGCGCTCGTTGCCGTCGAACCGCAGCCAGCCGATATTGTTGATCTCAGCCAGCACCACCGCGGTGGTCAGGGCTGCCAGCACGATGGCAAACCAGAAGCGCTGCCAGGTGAGCAGGAAATCCGGAGCCTGCCTCTCCAACCACGCCAGAAAGCCCATCGTCCGCCCTTGTGACCCTCAGGCCATGCCTGAAGTCCCAAGATGGCGATTCTCGGACGGGTTCACCAGCCCCGGGAACCTCAGGCGCGGGACGACCACCACCACATGCCGAGGATCTTCCGCCAGTCGGCGGTCGCTGTTGCAGCAGCGAACGGCGTACGGTTGCGCTGCAGCTGGCGCAGCTCCGGTCTCACCAGCGCTGCCGCGGCGAAGGCCGGCCGCAGCGGCTTCGGCAGCGCTCGGATTGCCGCTTCCGCCTTACCCAGATGTTCGCCTGCCAGGTCGTTCACCTGCCCCAGCGCCGCGAACAGTCCCTCACTCTCCTGCCCGGCGAGGATCTCACCGTCAGTAACGCCATTGGCCGCAAAGACGTTCATCGGCAGGAAAATCCGTCCCTGCGAGGCGTTGAAGCCGAAAGCTCGGAGATGCCCGGCCAATGCATGCGCCACGCCGAGGTGCCCGGCCGCGTCGCCGGTCTCCACCTCGGTGCCGCCATTCAGCACCATCGCGGCGAGCTGGTAGAGCACCGACACGGTCTCGCCGGCATAGCCCTCGAAGCTCGCGACATCTGGCATCGGGTCCTGGTAGAGGTCAAAGCGCCGGGCTGCGATCAGCCGCAGCAACGGACCACTCGGCAGCCCATAGCGCGAAATCGCATCGAGCGCCGCCGCCGCCAGCGGGTTCTGGCGCACATTGCCGTGCCCGGTCCCCTTCAGCGCATCGGCCCACCACTGCAGCCGGATTTCTCCCGCCGTCGGTTCCCGGGCGCGATCGCGGATCGACGCAACATCGGCGCTGAAGGCATAGAGCGACTGGATCGCCGTCCGCTCCGGCTCCCTCAGCAGCAGCGTCGCATAATAGCGATCACGGTCGGCGTCGCGGAGGAAGCTCGCGACGTAGCCAACGTCTTCGCTCATCGGGCGTTCTCGACCGCCAGCAAGGCCGCGCCCACGGCGCGGTCCTCCGCCAGCAGCACGTTGTAGGTGCGAACCGCGCCGCCGGTGGCGATCGCTTCGACAATCACCCGGCGCTCCTTCAGGGCGGCGCGAACCGCCGGATCGAGCCCGACGACGTCGCCGCCCAGCCCGATCAGCAGCACGTCGAGTTGATCGGCGGCTTCAAACACGGGCGCGAGGCTCTCGAGGGTCACGTCGGTCGGACGCTTTGCCTCCCAGGCGAACATGCCGCCGGGGAGGCAGAGGAGCGAGCCGCGATGCGACAGGCCGGCAAAACGGAAGCCGCCATTGCCGTAGGCGTCGATGGGGACCTCTCGGGGATAGAACCCCTCCCCCTTCTCGACCATCTGCTAGACCGCGGCGCCGTCAGCGCGCTTGTTCGCCTTGGCCTTCTTTTCTTTCTCTTCTTCCATCTCGCTGCGCGGCTTGAGCCCGAAATAGATCAGGATCGGGCCGCCGATGAAGATCGAGGAGTACATGCCGAAGATCGAGCCGAAGGTCATGGCAATGGTGAAGCCGCGGATCGACTCGCCGCCGAAGAACACCAACGGGAACAGCGCCAAGAGCACGGTGAACTGCGTCAGCGAGGTACGGACGATGGTCTGGTTGATCGAGAGATTGATGATCTCGGCAACCGACATCTTCTTGTATTTTCGTAAGTTCTCTCGCACGCGGTCGGAAATCACCACCGTTTCGTTGAGCGACAGACCGACCAGGGTCAGCACCGCCGCGATCGAACTGAGGTTGAATTCCAACCCGGTTATCGAGAACAGGCCCACGGTCATGATCACGTCGTGCAGCGTCGTCGTCACGGCCGCGAGGCCGAACTGCCACTCGAAGCGGAACCACACGTAGATCAGGATGGCGAACAGCGTCACCAGCACCGCGATGGTGCCGTGGATGGCCAACTCACCCGAAACCGTGCCGCTCACCGCCTCGGTGCGCCGCACCTCGTAGTTGTCGGTGGCCAGCGCCTTGGTCACTTCCTGCACCGCCACCTGCTGCTCGGCGTCGCCACCCGGCTGCAGCTGGATACGGATCAGCAGGTCCTGCGGGTTGCCGAAGCTCTGCACCTGCACTTCGCCCAGGTTCAGCGGGTCGAGCAGTTCGCGCACCTTGGCGGGATCGGCATCGCCTTCCGCCGTGTGCTGCACTTCGATGGCGGAGCCGCCGACAAAGTCGATGCCGAGGTTGAAGCCCTTGAAGTAGGCGGTGCCGATGGCCAGCACGGTCAGAACGATCGAGAGGATGATCGCGGCGCGCGACATCTTCATGAAATCGATCTTGGTGCCGTCAGGGATGAAGCGGAAGTGCTGGATCTTCAGCGTCTTGGGGCGCTTCCAGTGATACCACAGGCCAATGAAGAAGCGGGTCACCGTATAAGCGGTGAACAGCGACGTCAGGATGCCGAGCGCCAGCGTCACAGCGAAACCCTGGATCGGGCCCGAGCCGAGGAAGTAGAGCACGATCGCCGCAATCAGCTGCGTCAGGTGGGAGTCGATGATGGTGCCCCAAGCGCGGTGGAACCCCGCGTCGAGGGCAGCAAGGATCGATTTGCCCGCCCGCTGTTCCTCTCGCATGCGCTCGTAGATCAGCACGTTGGCGTCGACCGCCACGCCGATGGTGAGCACGATACCGGCGATACCGGGCAGCGTCAGCGTCGCGCCGATCGCTGAGAGCGACCCGAGAATGAGGAAGATGTTGAGGACCAGCGCCACGTTGGCGAACACGCCGAACAGGCCGTAGGCGATGACCATGAAGGCGAGGACGGCAACCGAGGCCACCGCGCCCGCGGTGATGCCGGCGCGGATCGAGTCGGCGCCGAGGCTGGGGCCGACCGAGCGCTCCTCGATCACATCGAGGCTGGCCGGCAGCGCGCCTGCGCGCAGCAGCACGGCGAGGTCGTTGGCCGATTGCGGGTTGAAGTTGCCGCTGATCTGGCCCGAGCCGCCGGTGATCGGCTGCTGGATGACCGGCGCGGTGATCACCTGGTTGTCGAGCACGATGGCAAAGCGCTTGCCGACGTTCTTCGAGGTGATTTCGCCGAAGGTGATGGCGCCGCGGGTATCGAACTGGAAGCTCACCACCGAACGCGAGGTCTGCTGGTCGAAGCCAGGAGACGCATTGGTCAGCGATTCACCACCGAGCTCGATGTTCTCGTTCAGCAGCTCGTTGCCACCATCGGCACTGGGCAGAATGAAGTAGCCGGAAGGAATGCCCTGGGCCTCGGCCTGCGCCGCGGTCATCGACGGGTGGACCAGATGGAAGGTCAGACGCGCGGTCTTCTGTACAAGGTCCTTCAGTCGCTCGGAATCGTCGAAGCCCGGCACCTGCAGCAGCACACGGTCCTGGCCCTGGCGCTGGATGGTGGGCTCGGTGGTACCCACTTCGTCGACGCGGTTGCGAATGACTTCCATCGACTGCGCTACCAGTGACGACATGCGCTGCTGCACGCCTTCAGGGGTCAGCGACACCACGATCTTGCCGTCCGGTGTCTCCGAGAACGCCAGTTCCGGCACACCGCCGACGCCGAAGCTGCTCGAGACGTTGTTCTGCAGCTTCTGCACCGCCGTCATGGCGGCCGCCTTCTGCGACGGATCGGTCAGCTCGATGGTGATCGAGTCCGGTCCGGTAGTGATCAGGTTGCCAATCCCGTTGTCGTTGGCCAGCGCCGAGCGCACGTCACGACGCAGGCTTTTGATGCGCTCAGTGATGATCGACTCGCGGTTGACCTGCAGTAACAGGTGCGAGCCGCCCTGCAGGTCGAGACCCAGCACCACGGTCTGCTTGGGCAGGAACCCCGGCCAGCTGGCGAGGATATCCTTGGGCAGGAAGCTTGGGATGGTGAACAGGATGCCAAGTATCGCAACGATGACGATGATGGCTGACCGGATTGGCGATGACTGCATGGTCGGAACTTGGGTCCTGTATGGCGCCCTCTCGGGCAACTTGTTGCCCGGTAGGGCAACTGGCTGCCCCGGGGACAGAAAACTGCCATGGGCAAGCGGAGCCCAGTGGCTCCGCGTCTATGTCAGAAATGCGTCAGCCGGCGCAGTTGCTGGCGCCGGCTGAGATGAAGCGGCTCAGGAAGCCTTGTTGTCGTTGACCGGCGCCGACTTGGAGCGCACGTCCGAGATACCGCCGCGCGTGACCTTGACACGGGTCCCCTGCGCGATCTCGACTTCGAGATCTTCACCGTCGACGGCTTTGGTGACCTTGCCGACGAGACCGCCGGAGGTGACGACGGTGTCGCCGCGGCTGATCGACGAGAGCATCGCCTGGTGCGCCTTCATGCGCTTCTGCTGCGGGCGGAAAATCAGCAGCCAGAAGATCACGACAAGCAGCAGGATCGGGGCGAACTGGATCAGCAGATCACCGGCGCCCATCGAGGGGGCTGCACCTGCGGCTTGCGCGAAGGCGGGGGTCACGAACATTAAGGAGCTCCTTGCATAGTAGCTGTCGGCACGTCGGATGGCCGTTGTTGACCCATATAGGGCTGGTCTCCGGCGCTGGACAGTCCAACCCGGCAAAAATCGGGCGGAATATAGAGGCCGTGCACAAGGATTGCAAAGCCAATCCGGCTGCGTCAAAACGGAGGCGTACCCGGGAGTTCGCCTTATGACCACCGACTATTCCGCCGACATCGCGGCGGCCCTCGCCCGCATCGCCGATACCCTCGACGCCATGAAGCCCGGCGTCGGCGCTCCGGCCCCTGCCCTGACCGATGCCAACGCCTATCACTGGGATGCTGCGGCAGATGCGCTCATCCCGGTGCCCAAGGTGTCGCGGGTGCCGCTCGCCATGCTCAAGGGCATCGACGACGTGCGCGAGATCCTGTTGCAGAACAGCCTGCAATTCGCGCGCGGCTTTGCCGCCAACAATGCCCTGCTCTGGGGTGCCCGCGGCATGGGCAAGAGCTCGCTGGTCAAGGCCGTGCATGCTCACATCAATGCGCTGGACGAATCCCAGATCAAGCGGCTCATCCTGATCGAGATCGCTCGCGAGGATATCGAGGCCCTGCCCCGGTTGATGCGGCTGATCTCGAAGGAGGAGAACGCCCGCTTCATCGTCTTCTGCGACGACCTCAGCTTCGACAAGGACGAAACCAGCTACAAATCGCTGAAAACCATTCTCGATGGCGGGCTCGAGGGTCGGCCGGACAACGTGCTGTTCTACGCCACCTCCAACCGCCGTCACCTGATGCCGCGCGACATGGTGGAAAACGAACGTTCCACCGCCATCACCCCGGGCGAGGCCGTGGACGAGAAGGTGTCGCTGTCGGATCGCTTCGGCCTCTGGCTCGGCTTCCACAACTGCGACCAGCCGACTTACCTCGCCATGATCCGCGGCTATTGCGACGAGTATGGCCTGGTGATCGACGACGAGACGCTGCGCGCCCGCGCCGTCGAGTGGTCGATGACCCGCGGCGCCCGCTCCGGTCGCGTCGCCATCCAGTTCGTTCGCGCGCTGGCCGGTGAACAGGGCAAGGCAATCTAGCTCGTATCGCGACTGGGCTCGTCTCGCACCGGCGCCATCCCTGCGAAAGCAGGGGGACCCAGTGGGATCTTTCAGCTTTGGCGAACGCTGCGGCATCCCATTGGATTCCCGCCTGCGCGGGAATGACGCCGGTGGATGGCGGCCACCGCCATTGCCACTCGCTACTCACCATAAGCATTGCCACGTACGCTGCTAAGCGACTCCGCGCCACCCCACGCGCAGATGTTGCCAGTACGCTGTTTCCGCATTGCTCACGGGAATTCCACTTATCTTAGCTATACTTATCTCTATTTGACTAATCTCGTATCCTGTCATCTCGGGCGCAAGTCTCAACCGCCTGACGCGACCGGCCGAGCGTCTCACCCAGGAGGGTGGCGGCCAATTGTGGGGTACTCGAATGCTATGGCACGGAAACTGCCAGTTGCACGGCGTGTCGCCACTTCGTGGCCTGAACCGGCTTGCCGGTGACCAGCAAGGCGCCTCGGCAGTCGAGTTTGCCATTATCGCCCCGGTCTTCATCCTGATGATCGTCGGTGTCCTCGCCTATGGCATCTATTTCGGCGCCGCCAACTCGGTGCAACAGATTGCCGCCGACGCCGCCCGCACCTCGATCGCCGGCCTCAGCGCTACCGAGCGCAACACGCTGGTTACCGCTTTCATTGAGAGCAACGCCGGCAGCTACGTCTTCATCGACCCGGACGAGGTCGATTTCACCATCGGCGACGACGCCAGCGACCCCAACCAGTACAAGGTCACCGTCACCTACGATGCTTCACAGCTGCCGATCTGGGTCCTGCCGGTCCCTATGCCGGGCAAGATCATCAGCTACACCTCGACCATCCGGCTCGGCGGCATATGAAGTCCTTCCGTCGCTTCCGTGACAATGAGCGCGGCAACATCGCGGTGATGTTCGCGCTGATCCTGCCCGTGGTGATGCTCGCCGGTGCGTTTGCCGTCGATGAGGGCTCGCTCTATCTCGAGCGGCGGCAGGCGCAATCGGTGGCAGACCTCGCCGCCATCGCTGCGGCAACCGACCCCAGCAAGGCCCTCGATACCGCCTTCAGGACCTTCCAGGCCAACGGGTTGATCGGCGCGACCCTGAGCATCGACGATCCCTCGATCCAGATTCGCTCCTCACGGCCCGTTCAGGTGATCACCGGCCAGTACAAGGCGGCGCCCGAGCTGTCGGTAACCGCACGTTTCTCGCCCGGCGGCTCACCTCCCAATGCCGTGCAGGTGACCTACCGCAAGAAGGGCACGCTGTGGCTCGCCCGGCCCTGGCAGGCGCCCCCCGAAATCTCCGTCGCGGCGCTGGCGACCGCCAATCCGCAGGCGGCATTCTCGGTCGGCTCCCGCCTCGCCTCGCTCAATGGCGGCATCGCCAATGCGTTGCTCAAGAGCCTCCTCGGCACCTCCGCCACCCTCGACGTGATGAGCTATGACGCCCTGCTCGACGCCAAGGTCGACCTGCTCGATTTCCTCGGCGCCCTGAACCAGAGACTCAACCTCTCGGCCGCCACCTATGGCGACGTGCTGAAGGCATCTGCCAGCCGCGGCGCCATCGCCGGGGCGCTGGCGAGCGTGCTCACCGGCACCGCCAAGACCGCTGCCACCACACTTTCCACCACCATTGCCGACACCGGCACCATCCCGCTGCTCAAGCTGCTCGATATCGGCTCGCTGTCGACGCAGCCGGTAGGCAGCGAGTCCGGCTACTTCGCCGGCATCTCGGCGCTGGAGTTGCTCAACGCCGCAGCGGTGATCGCCGGCAATGGCAAGCAGATCGACCTCGCTGTCGGCGCCACCCTGCCCGGGCTCACCAGCATTACCCTCGGCGTTGCCATCGGCGAGCCGCCACAGCACGCCTGGTATCGGGTCGGCGAAAAGGGCGCCGTGGCCCGCACCGCGCAGACCCGGCTCAAGCTGACGGTCAAGCTGCTCGGCAGCGCGGTGCTGCTGGGCGCCGGCGTTACCTTGCCGATCTATGTCGAGGTCGCCTATGCCGAAGCCCGGATCCGCTCGGTCTCCTGCCCCACCTTCGGCAAGGAGGCCGGAAGTGCCGTGGTCGAGGTGCTGCCGGGCGCTGCGCGGCTCGCCATCGGCAATCTCTCGGGCGCCGGCTTCACCGATTTCGGCGCCCTGCCGGCCGTCGACCAGGCCACCATCCTCTCTGTCCCGCTATTGCTGAAGATCAAGGCGCGTGCCGCCGTCGCCATCGGCCAGACCTCGCCGATCCTGCTCAATTTCTCGAGCGAGGATGTGAAGCAGGCAACCATCAAGACCGCCACCAACCACACCATCGTCGGCAGCCTGTCCAAATCGCTGCTCGATGGGCTCGATATCGATGTCGACGTGCTCGGCATCGGCCTCTCTACCGACGCGGTGATCGAGGCCGCGGTGCGCACCCTGGTGGCACCGCTGGCCCCGGTGCTCGACAGCACCATCTTCGGCGTGCTCGAGGTCCTGGGGGTCGGCATCGGCGAGGCCGATGTCCGGGTCTACAGCGTCACCTGCAGTCGCCCGGTCCTCGTCGGCTGAGACCTATTTCCGTCCCCCCATGGCTTGCGGCGCAGCCTCGTTGCTGCAACGAATGCGTCCCGTTTCGACGACGAAGACTGAGGGGAATAATGAGCCTGTCGCATAAGTTGAGGTGGTCGCATGGCGAAGCGACCATCCTGAGTACGGCTGCCATGCTGGCCGACGCCACGTTCCTGGTGGACGGCAAGCCGTTCAAGCCATTCGCCCGGGCGCCGTGGCTGGGAACCGTCGATGATCCCTCGATCGTCGGGCACCTGCGCGTCCTCGCCGGTGATTTCGTCGGCCTGCCCTTCGGCACCGGCGGCCGTACCGCCGGCCCGAACCTCCCCGAATGGGGGAAACTCTTGGGCCAGGCCGCCACCGGTACGATTCACGGCCCGGTCGCCCACCGCGAGTGGACTATTGTCGAGGGTGACGAACAGAGCGTCACCCTGTCGCTCGATTACGACCCGGATTCCGTGGTGCGAAAAGTGGAGCGGGTGATCGCCGCTCGTAAGGACGCACCGGCGCTGGATTTCGTCATGCGCATCTTCGCCCGGCACCAGGCGCCGATCTCGGCTGGCCTCCACCCCAATTTCCGCATGCCCGACAATCCTGGCCGGCTCGAGTTGAAGCTCGATTTCGACTTCGGGCTTACCCATCCGGGCCAGACTGCCGAGGGCGACCCGCAAGAGTTCAAGAGCCTCAGCTCAGTCCCCAAGGACGGCGCGCGGGTCGACATGTCCCACATTCCATTGTCCCCCCGCACCGACAAGAACGTGCAGCTCTGCGGCGCCCGCGGCCCGCTCACCGGCACTTATCTCGACGAGGGGATGGGCTTCGAGCTCGACTGGGATCGCGACCTGCTGCCCACCCTGATGATCTGGCACACCGATGGCGGCATCAAGGGCGAGCCGTGGAACGGCCAGTTCCGCGCCGTGGGCCTCGAACCGCTGGCCTCCGCGTTCGACCTCCACACCGACGTCTCGACCGGCCCCAACCCGATCAACCAGCGCGGCATCAGGACCTCAATCGACCTCGACCCGGCCAAGCCACTGGAAATCCGGCACTCGGTGCGGGCGTTTGCGGTCTGACAGAGCGCCGTGACGCTCACACAGCAAAAGGCCCCGGATCGCTCCGGGGCCTTTTCAATTCTGGTGTCTTGCCTCAGCTCGCCAGCAGCGGCAGCGGATCCACCGGGGTCGCGCCCTTGCGCAGCTCAAAGTGGAGCTGGGGCTTCGACACCGAGCCGGTCTTACCGGCGGTGCCGATATTGTCGCCGCGGTTCACCACGGTGCCCTTGGCGACGTTCATGTCCTTGAGGTGGGCATAGGCCGAGACATAGCCATTGGGATGGCGGATCAGCACCAGGTTGCCATAGCCTTCGACGCCCGAGCCGGCATAGATCACCTGACCATTCTCGGCCGAGCGGACCGCGGCGCCTTCGGCGGCTTCGATATTGATGCCGGTGCCCTTGGAATTGGCAAAATCGGTGATCACGCGGCCCGAGATCGGCCAGCGGAACTTGTCGGCGCCGGAGAGCACCGGTTCGGTCTTGGGCTGCTGCAGCGGCTGCGCCTCGGCCGCGGCGGCGGGAGCAGCTTTGGTCGGCGCCAATGGCTTGACGGTCGCGGCCGGAACCCTGGTCTCCGGCTCGATCGAAGCGACGGCGACGGGCTTTGGTGCGGTGAGGTTCGCCGGCGGTGCGCCAAGCGTGGTCTCGGGCTTGGCACCGGCCTTGGGGCCGAGCGCCATCAGCGTCGAGGCCTTGCCGGGGATGACGATCTTCTGGCCGACATAGATCTTGTCTGGCGAGGAGAAGCCGTTGGCCTGGATGATCGCCTGCGCCGTGACGTTATAGCGCCGTGCAACCGTATAGAGGCTCTCACCGCTTTCGATCACGTGGACATAGGCGTCGGACGGGACGGAGACGAGGGTGTTCGAAGCCGGAGCGGACGCCAGAGTTGTAGTGGCCGGAACCGGGCTCAGGGGCTGGGCAGCGGGCATCATCTGATTGCTTCCGTTGGCTGATGAAGTGAGCACAGGCAAGTCTTCGGTCGATACTGAGCCAAGCGGCTGGCTGGGCATGGGCTGACTGCTGCTCATGCTGTTGGAGCCGACCAGCATAGGGCCGGATCCACCGCCAATGTTTTCTGGAGGAACGAGCGTCTTGGGCATCGCCTGGGCTGTGGACATCGGCGCCGCGGCGTTGACCGAGCCGGTCGTCGTCCTGTCGAAGCCGAGGCCGCCCAGCGAGCTACACCCCGAGAGCGCAGTGGCACCTGCAAACAGGCCCACAATCGCGGCGGTTCTAAACGTCTTACCGGTCACGCGGTTACTCATCAGTCCACTCTACGCAGGTACTCAATGGACGTGAGATTAGGGCGTTAAGGTAAAGAGTGATTTAAGTGCGACGCAATTTGCTCAAATCGTTCAAGGGGGGATTCAGGAGTCGGTAGGGTTAAGGAGATGCAAGCCCTCAGTCGCTGCTCGCTACCGCTCGAAGCGGCGATGCTCGACGCATCGCGCACCCCTCATCCGGCCTTCGGCCACCTTCTCCCACAAGGGGAGAAGGCCTGACTGAGAGTTACAGGATTGGGGTACGGCAGCGATGTCGGTGGAGTGGCCTTCTCCCTTGATGGGAGAAGGTGGCCGAAGGCCGGATGAGGGTGGGGCCGCACGCTCGATGCGTGAGGCTCGACGGCCCCTACAGCCCCAGCTTCCCATCCAGCTCGCCGACCATCGCGTAGTGCGTGTGCTGCAGCATCAGCGGCGTCACCGTGATGGCGTTGCCGTGCATGGCGAGGCGGAAGTCGTGCTCGTCGTCGAGCGGCTTCGGTGTCTCGGGGATAGCAATGAAGAATTTCCCGGCATTGTCGCTCGGATAATACGCCATCGGCGAACGGGCAAAGCGCTGGAACGGCACCACCCGGATGCCGGCCACATCCTCGGGTGCACAGAAGGGGATGTTGACGTTGAAATAGACCTCGCCGCGGCCCTTCACTTCGCCAAGCAGCTGGCTCACCACCCGCGCCGCGTAGGTGCGCGAGTTGGTCCAGTCGATCTCGGTGCCGCGCTCGTAGTCGACGCCCTGGCTGATGCCGATGCCGAGCGCCCCGTGCAGCGCCCCCTCGCGGGCCCCGGCCACCGTGCCGGAGCAGTTGAGAATATCGCCAAGGTTCTGGCCGTTATTGATGCCCGAGAGCACCAGGTCCGGCTTCTTGTCCTTGCAGATGTGGGTCATCCCGGCGACCACGCAGTCCGCCGGCGAGCCGCCGACGATCGAGAACACCCGGTCCTCGCGCTGATCGACCCCGAGTTCGCGCCCGAAGGTGAAGCGATGCGCCGCGCCGGACTGGTTGCCATCCGGCGCCACCACCCACACGTCGTCGCTGAGCGTCAGCGCGATCTCGCGCATCACCGCGATGCCAGGCGCGTCCACACCGTCATCGTTGGTGATGAGAATTCTCACGCGATCCTTGCTCAAGCTTTGGCACCGATCGAAGTCAGGCCCTTCATATAGGGCTGCAGCACCGAAGGGATGGCGATCGAGCCATCCTCCTGCTGGTAGTTTTCCATTACTGCAATCAGCGCCCGGCCGACGGCGACGCCCGAGCCGTTCAGCGTGTGGACATGGCGGATCTTGCCGTCCTTGCCCTTCACCCGCGCATCCATCCGGCGTGCCTGGAAATCACCGCACACCGACACCGACGAAATCTCGCGATAGGTATCCTGCCCCGGCAGCCAGGCCTCGAGGTCGTAGGTCTTCTGCGCTCCAAAGCCCATGTCACCGGTCGACAGCATCATCACCCGGTAATGGATGCCCAGCTGCTTCAGCACGTCCTCGGCGTCGGACAGCATCTTCTCGTGTTCGTCGCCCGAGGTCTCCGGCGTGGTGATCGCCACCATCTCGACCTTGTTGAACTGGTGCTGCCTCAACATGCCGCGGGTATCGCGCCCGGCCGAGCCGGCCTCGGAGCGGAAGCACGGGGTGAGCGCGGTGAGCCGCAGCGGCAGCTCGTCTTCGCTGAGGATGCTCTCACGCACGAAATTGGTCAGCGGCACTTCCGCCGTCGGGATCAGCGCCAGCCGGCTCTCGCCATGCGGGGTGAAGAACAGATCGTCGGCAAACTTCGGCAGCTGGTTGGTGCCGTAGAGTGCGTCATCCTTTACCAGCAGCGGCGGCTGCACCTCGGTGTAGCCGTGCTGGTCGACATGCAGGTCGAGCATGAACTGCCCGATCGAGCGCTCGAGCCGCGCCAGATGGCTCTTCAGCACCACGAAGCGGGCGCCGCTGAGCTTGGCGGCAACTTCGAAGTCCATTTCGCCCAGCGCCTCGCCGGTCTCGAAATGCTCCTTCGGCTTGTAACTGAAGCTGGGCTTCGCCGGCCGCACCCTGGCGGCCGTGTCGGGCGAGCCGTTGCGGCCGAAGTACTCGACATTGTCGGCTTCGTCGGCGCCGCGCGGCACTTCATCCAGCGGAATGTTCGGGAGCACCAGGAGCGCGTTGCGGAGTCCCTCCTCCGCCTGCTTGCGCGTCGCCTCGCCTTCCTGGATCGCATCCTTGAGCGATGCGACTTCGGCCATCAGTTCGTTGGCTTTGGCCTCGTCCTTCTGCGCCTTGGCCTGGCCGATCAGCTTCGACATGGCGTTGCGCCTCGCCTGCGCGTCCTCGACCGCGGCGATGGCGCTGCGGCGGGATTCGTCCATGGCAATCAGCTCGGAGGCCTTGAACGGCACGTTCTTGCGCTCGCTGAGCGCAGCGTCGAACGCGGCGGGATTGGCTTTGATCCAGTTGATATCGAGCATGGAGAGACCTGCGGCGGGAGAAGGGCTCTGCTTTACCGGATTGGAGTGCGAGCGCAAGTCCCGACGGCTGTGCTCGCCCCTATCAAGCCCTACTCGGTCTTCTCGCCCTCGGCTGCTTCGGCGGCCAGGGTCGCGGCGCGCCGCTTCTCGATCCAGCGGACCGACAGGATCGAGATCTCGTAGAGCAGGTACATCGGCAGCGCGAGGCCGATCTGCGAGATCGGATCGGGTGGCGTGATAAACGCGGCAAACACCAGGATGCCGACAATGGCGTAGCGGCGGCCCTTCTTCAGCGACGCCGAGGAGATCAAGTCGATCTGTGCCAAGAGCGTCAGCACCACCGGCAGCTGGAAGCAGATGCCGAAGGCGAGGATCAGCGTCATCGCCAATCCGAGATATTCAGAGACCTTCACCAGCATGGTGATTTCGGTGGTCTCCATGGCGTGGAAGAAACGCATGGCGAGCGGCAGCACGGCGAAATACACCATTGCCGCGCCCAGCACGAAGAACACCGGCGTCGCCACCAGATAGGGAATGAAAGCCTTGCGTTCCTTCTTGTAGAGTCCCGGCGCCACGAAGCCGTACACCTCGGTGGCAAGGTACGGGAAACCCAGGAACAGCGCGCCAAAGAAGGCGAGACTGAGCTGGGTGAAGAAGAATTCCTGCGGCGCGGTATAGATCAGCTCTACCGGCGCCGGCGCCACCGCCTCGCGATAAGGCTGCACCAGCACATCGAAGATGGTGCCGGCAAAGAAGAAACAGACGATCAGCAACGCGAAGATCACCAGCAGCGAGCGGATCATCCGCTTGCGCAGTTCGATCAGATGGTCGAGCAGCGGCGCTTCGCTGCCGGCTAGCTCATCCACTTCGGTCTTGGGCGCCTCGTTCGGGGCAGCTTTGGGGGCTTCGAGCTTGGTCTGTTCGGCCATGGTCACGGCTTCTTGGCGGCAGCAGCCGGCTTCTTGGCAGCGGGTTTCTCGGCGGCGGGCTGCTTAGCCACGACGGGCTCAGCGGCGGCCTTGTTGGCCTTGGTCGGCGTGGCCTTCGCGGCAGGCTTGGCGGCAGCGCTCGCGGCCTTGGCGACGGGTTTCGCCGCCTTGACCGCGGTCTGCTTGGCCGGTGTGGCCTTGGCCGGCGCAATCGCCTCGACCGGCGCGGGCGAGTCGATCGGCTTTTTCGCCTTCGGTGCGGCCTTCTTCGCCGGGGCGATGTCGGTGGCAGCGACTTTGCTCTCTGCCGGCGCCTTGATCTTTGCGGGACGCGTCGCCTTCACCGGCGCTTTGGGCGCTTCGGCGGGTTGGGCGATCGGCGTCATGACCGGCGCTGCCGCGGTGGCGGGCGCGGCGATGCCGGCTGCCGCCTTGATCTCATCGACGACGCTCTCGACTTTTGGATCGGCCGGCTTGAGCACGCCCGAAGGCTGCACCTGCCCGCTTGCCGTCGTCGTATTGAATTCCTTGCGGATCGCGTCGGCAGTCGCCTTCAACGGCTGCGTCACCGACTGGCGGAGATTGGTGATCTCGTTGAGCCCGGTGGTCTTGTTCAGCTCACGCTGAAAGTCCGAGCCCATGCGACGGATAGTGCCGGCAAACTTGCCAACCCGATGCATGAGAGCCGGAAGCTCTTTGGGTCCGATGACGATCAGGGCAACAACCCCGATCACAAGCATTTCGGTCCAGCCGACGCCGAGCATAGTTCTGGCTCCTGGGAGCGGCCGTCAGACGATCAGGCGTCCTTGGCCTTTTCGGTCTCGCGGGCCGGCTCGACTGTGGTCGAAGCGTCGATCTGCGCTGCGGGCTTCTGCTCTTCGTCCCGCATGCCCTTCTGGAAGGACTTAATGCCGGAGGCAACCTCGCCCATCATGCCGGCAATCTTGCCGCGTCCGAACAACAGGATCACCACGATGGCGACGACGATGATGCCCCAAATCCCTGGCGCGTGCATATGGATGGTCTCCGAAAGAATGCTCTACGCTTACACTAGCGCAGAGAAATAGGTTCAATCCTTGGCGAACACAAGGACGTGTTCCGGGTTGAGCGTCAGGAATACGTCCGATCCAACAACAAGGTTACGATCGGCGCGGCGACGGATCTGGATCGGCCGGTCGAGACCGGCAACGCTGACCTCGCATAGATCGATGCCGATGGCGTCGCGCTTGGCCAGCACGCGGCCCGGAATACCGGGCCCTTCGGTCGCCACATCGAGCGAGCCGATGGGTCGGATGGCGACCGTCACCGCACTGCCATCGGCGTGCCTGGGCGCCGGTACCGGCCCGAGCGGCGTCTCCACCCTGCCCCCTTGCACGCGCGCCTCGATCTCGCTCAGCGGCGAAAAGAAGCGGGCGGCGTTGAGGTCGATCGGTCGGTTGTAGATCTCCGACGCCGTATCGATCTGCGCCAGCCGGCCGTGGCGCAGCAGCGCAATGCGGTCGCCCAGCAGCATCGCCTCCTCCGGATCGTGCGTCACGATGATCGTCGTCGCATGCGTCTCGCGCAGCACCGCCAGCGTCTCGTTGCGCACCGTCTCGCGCAACCGCGCGTCGAGGCTGGAGAACGGCTCATCGAGCATCAGGATACCCGGCCGCGGCGCAATCGAGCGCGCCAGCGCCAGCCGCTGCTGCTGCCCGCCGGAGAGGCGGTGCGGATAATCGGCTTCGCGATCGTCGAGACCGACACGCTTCAGTGCCTGCCGTGCCTGCGCCAGTGCCGCCGTGCGCCCAAGCTTGCGTAGCCCGAAGGTTACGTTCTGCAGCAGCGTCAGGTGCGGAAACAGTGCAAAATCCTGGAACATCAGGCCGATGCCGCGGCGATCCGGTTTGGCGTGGACACCCGGACCGGAAACGATCCGGTCGTTGATCTTCACCGTGCCGCCATCGATGCGCTGGATGCCGGCTGCCACCCTGAGGATCGTCGATTTGCCCGAGCCGCTCTCACCCAGGAGGCAGACGATCTCGCCCGGCACCAGGGCCAGCGAGAAGTTCCTGAGCACCGGCCGGCCGGCCAGCGTCACATCCACGTCGTCGAACCGCAGCGCCGCGGCAAACGCAACGCCGGCGGTGCCGCGCGGACCCCAGTCCTCGAGTTCTGTTGTATCGGTCATTGGATCGGGTCGCTCTCGCCCTGGTCGTCCGGCTCCAGCGGGTCTTCGTCGTCGCGCAGCGGACCATCGAAGGGCAGCGGCACCTGGAAGGCCGGCGGCAGGCGGCTCGACAGCAGCCCCGAGCCCTTCAGTTCTTCCAGCCCCGGCAGGTCGGCGAGGCTCTCTAGACCAAAATGATCGAGAAATGCCTCGGTGGTACCATAGGTCACCGGCCGGCCCGGCGTTCTCCGGCGCCCGCGCATCCGCACCCAGCCGGTCTGCATCAGCACATCGAAGGTGCCGCCACCGCTGGCGACGCCGCGCACCTCCTCCACCTCGGCGCGCGTCGCCGGCTGGTGGTAGGCGATGATGGCAAGGGTTTCGAGCGCGGCGCGCGACAGCTGCCGGCTTTCCGTCTCTTCGCGGCGCAACAGGAACGACAGGTCGTCGGCGGTACGGAAGGCCCATTTGTCGCCGCGCCGTACCAGTTGCACGCCATGGCCCGTATAGCGCTGCGCCAGCCGCTCGAGCAGCACCGGCACATCGGCACCCTCCCCCAGATACGGCGCGATGTCGGCCGGTGACAGCGGTTCGGCCGACGCAAACAGGATCGCCTCGAGCACCCTCAGGTTCCGCTCAGCGATCTCGCCATGTTCGTCGAACTGGTCTTCGTCGGTCATTCAGCCTTCTTTCCTTCGGCCTTGCGGCGCATGAACAGCGGGCCGAAGGTCAGGGTCTGGCGCAGTTCTATTTGCCCCTGCCGTGCAAGTTCAAGGCTCGAGGCGAAGCTCGAGGCGGTGGCGGTTTTCCGCTGCTCGGGGTTGCTCAGATACTGGTCGAGGTAGGCGTCGAGCGGCACCCAGTCCATGCTGTCGCCGATCAGCCGCGTCAATATCTCGCGCGCCTCCTGCAGCGACCAGACGCTGCGCTCGAACAGGTGATAGTCCTGCGGCACGTTGCGTTCACGGCCGGTGGCATAGGCCTTGAGCAGGTCGTAGAGCGAAGCTTCCCAAAGGCTGCGCCGCTCCACCAGCACCGGCTCGGGCTGACCGCGTGCATGCACCTGCCGGCCGAGTCGCGGCCGGTTGATCAGTTGCATCGCCGACTTGCGCATGGCTTCGAGCCGCTTCAGGCGGAACTGCAGCAGCGCCGCCATCATCTCGCCCGAAGGCTCGTCGTCGCTCGGCGCCTGCGGCACCATCAGCCGGCTCTTGAGATAGGCGAGCCACGCCGCCATCACCAGGTAGTCGGCGGCGATCTCGATGCGTTTCTCGCGCACCGTCTCGATGAAACCGAGATACTGCTCGGCCAGCGCCAGGATCGAGATGCTTGACAGATCGACCTTCTGCCGGCGCGCCAGGTCGAGCAACAGGTCGAGCGGGCCTTCATAGCCGGCAACGTCGACATACATCACTTCGTCGTCGCGCGGCGCGTCAGGCGCCGCGAACCAGTCGGTGGAAGTGTCGCTCATATAGTCGCCTGCCCGCTCAACTCGCGCGAGCTTGGTTCCTAACCGAGATCGAGGTCAAGGAACAGCGGGCGCCGATCAACCGCCGATCGGCACGCAATCGACACCGTTGGCCTTGAGGCTGGCGCAGGTCTGCGTGGCTTCCTGGAAGGAGTCGACCGGCAGCACGACCCGATACCAGGTACCCTTGGCTCCCAGATCGACCTGCCGAACGGCGAGGCTGCGACCATTCAACAGACCCGAGAGCCGGTTCTGCGTCGAGCGCATCGACGAGGCCGCGTCGCCCTGCGTCGGCTGCGAACTGAGCTGGACATACGGACCGCTGCCGCTGGCCGCAGGCGCCTGCGCCGCGGGCGCCTGCACCAGGTCGACGGCCTGCGTCGGCTGCGTTGCCGCAACCCGCTGGTTCGAACCGCCGCCCAACACTGAACGATCGGTCGGACGCGCCACTGGAACCGGCGCAACGATATTGGGATCGATGGTCGGCGCCGGGCCGGTCGGCGCGAGCGCCGAAACCTGCGTCGGGTCGACCGCCGCATTGGCGCCGGTATCGATGGCGGCGGCGATCGGATCTGCCGATGCGTCCGGAACGGCCGCCAGCAGTTCCGACGGCTGCACATCGGCGCCCGGCAGATCCGGAACCGCCGGACGATCGACCGGCAGCTCTTCATTGCCGGCAACCGCCTCGTCGCCAGAAACGATCGTGCCATCCGGGCGCACCGTCACCGTGCGGACCTTGCGGTTGGCGAGTTCGCTTTCGCTGGCGGCGTCGTCGCCTTCGCCGACCGTGCGCGCCACGTCGGCGACGCTGGTTTCGGCTGTACCGTCACGCGACACCAACTGCTCATTGGCAGCGGCAGCGGCGGACTTGCCGTCGAGCTCGTTGAACACCACCGAGCCCTGCTGGTTGGTGGTGCTGGTGGTCGGCGGCGGAGTCTGCTTCACCGGCGTCGCATCGGCCTGCAGCACCGGCGCATCGGCGTCGGTGCCGCGGCCCATGCCGAGCACCCAATAGAGGCCAAAACCGGCCGCCAGCAGCAGCGTACCGGCGACGGCCATGCCGACATACTGGCGCATGCCGCCAGAGCGGCGCTCGGGCTTGGCCTTCGGGCGCTTGTAGGGGCTCTGCCGCTGTTCGGCGGCCATGCCGCCGTCGATCCGGCCGACCTCGGCGCCAGTGGCAGCGGCAGCCGCGAGAATAGCCGCCTCGGCCGACGGCACCTGCGGTTCGGTATCCTTGATCGCAGCGCGACGCGGAGCAAACCCGGTGGTCAGCGGCGGCACCACCGGCGCCGATTGCGGAACGGCGGGTTGCGGGGCCGGCGCCGCCGGCTTGTCGCTGGTGAGCTCGACCCGAACGGCTTCACCGATCAGGCTCTCGATCTCATCCATCGGGTCGCGTTCAGCAGCAGGCTGCGGCTGCGGGCGCGGCGCCTGTACCTTGCTGGTCGGTCCAAATACCGGGGCAACGCCGAAACGATCCTCAGGGCGCGCCGGCGGCTGCGGATTGGCCTGCGCCGGAGCGATCGGCGTCGGTTGCGGGCGGAACTGCGATGGGCCGGACGCCGGACGCGGCGTCGGCATGCTGCCTGGCAGCGGGAAGCTGCGCGCCGCCGGCTGTACCGGCACGGGACGCTGCTCGACCTTGGCCTCCTCGACGATCTCCGCCTCGGTGGAATCGAGTTCAGCGGCAATCAGGTCGGCGATCGGATCGCCGGTCGATGTGACGGGCGCCGCCGGGATCGGCGCGGCGGGCACCGGAGCGGCAACGCGGGCCTGCGGCCGCGGCTCGCTATTGGGAACGGGGCGCGTCTCGGCCGCGATCGGGGCCGGCGGTGTGGACGTAAAGCCAAAGTCGAAATCGAAGCTGTCGTCGGCCGGCGATGCCTTGGCCGCGGCGACCATGGGCGACGCCGCTGGCGGCGCAGCAACGGCTGCCGGGGCCGCAGGACGCGGCGCGGAGAAGCTGGGCTCGACGCGCGGCGCCGGAGCGCGCACCTCCGGATCGACCGGAGCATCAGCCTTCACGCTGGGAATCAGTTCGGCCTCCAGTTCTGCCATCGGGTCGGCGTGTGTCGGCTGCGGCCGCACGGGCTCGATCGCCATTGGGCGCGCGGGAGCCGGCACGTCGACGACGGGACGCGCGACGGGTGCAGAGGTTTCCACGGTAGCCGGCCGCATCGGCACGGGCTTGGGGATCTCACGATCCTGCCAGTTGGCCATCGGCTCGGGCTTGAAGCTGGTCGAAGCTGCAGGCAGCGTGCCGAAGTCGAATGAGGCGGCAGGCTTCGGCGCCGGCGTCGATACCGTTTGCGCCGGGGACGATGCCACTGGCGAAGTCACGACCGGCGTCGCCGCCACCGGCTGGTCCATACCGGGGATGCGCAGCACGCCCGGCGGTGTCGGCGCGGGCCGATCTGCAGGTGGCGGTACCGGTGCGCTGACGGCCGGCGCGGGAGCTGGCGTCGCCGCAACCGGCGCATCCATACCGGGAATGCGGACCATTGTCGGCCCCTGCCCTTCGGGCTTGGCCGCATCGGCAAGCGTGACGAGCTTGGGCGCAGGCTTGGCCTCCGGCTCGGCGCCCTGCGCGTTATTCGCCATAAGTTTGGCGAGTTCGGCGATCAGGTCGTCGGATTTATCCTGGCCATCAGGCATCTGCTGCGGTCTCGCTGTCATTGAAAGCAGCGCCCCCTAAACTCGTGGTCCCGGTGCTCGCCTTGACCCCCGCCGAGCAAGCCGGCCACTCTAGCAACCAATGCGCCGGAATTATGAAAGCTCCTCCGGCGCACTAACACCAAGCAGGGTCAAGCCGTTAACGAGCACCTGACGCACGGCACCGACAAGGGCGAGTCGGGCCGAAGTCAGCATTG
>Ga0209902_100288_pt1 | contig 70200 bp, 65 predicted proteins | sample FECB27metaG_FD_188304 | JGI IMG/M metagenome (GOLD analysis project Ga0209902, IMG submission 188304) | Cyanobacterial communities from the Joint Genome Institute, California, USA - FECB-27 (SPAdes) (version 2) | ecosystem: Environmental > Aquatic > Thermal springs > Hot (42-90C) > Microbial mats...
AGGCGGAGCTAATCCGCGCCGAGCGTCAGCGCATCTCGAAAAGAAAGTAAAGGGGAGCCATGCTGTTCCGCTCTGCTGAGGTCGTGTCTGTCCTCATGCTCGTTGTTGCCTTGATCATTGCCAAGCACCTGCCGATCCTCGCTGGCCTGCCGCTGTCGCAGATCACCGGCATCGTCTGCTTCATGTTCGCCATCTACCTCAGCCTGCGCATCTACAATGCCGAGCTGAAAAAGATTCGCGCCGAAGAATAGACCCCATCCTGTCCCGCGCGCGGGACAGGGGACACCCGGGCTAGAGGATGAAGTCGGCTGCGTACATTGGCAGCCGGCCATTCAGCTCGAGCTGAAAATCCGCCACGCCGTCACCATCCGTGTCGCCTTCGACCAGCGTCACGGCGGAAAGGTCGGCGCGCTGGTCGTAAACCCAGCGCAGCTCGCCAGCCTTGCCGGTGAACTCGGCAAAGCCAAGCAACTGAAACGCCTGGTTGCCGGCGAACTGCTCGTTGGCGTCGATCGATCCCAGGTTGATCTTGTCGGCGGTCGACTTGAAGTCCCAGATCACGTCGCGCGTCGTCTCGCCGGTGCCGATCTCCTCGACAGCGCGAAAATCGAAGCGGTCTCGACCCTGTCCGCCGAGCATGAAGTCGGTGCCGAGCCCGCCGATCAGCAGATCACTGCCGGCCCCGGCGTTGAGGAGGTCGTCGCCGCCACGCCCGTCGAGCCGATTGCTGCCGCCCCCGTCGTTCAGCTCGTTGTCGAGCCCGTTGCCCAGCAGCGGGCGGCCGGAATAGTCGATGGCCATGGTGATGTTCTCGATTTCGGGATAGTCCTCGAGATCGACACCCACCGTCGCGCGGATGGTGTCCCAACCGCCGATATCGATGATGGTGTCAGTCGTATCCTCGAACAGCTGGTAGACATCGTCCCCGAGACCGCCCTCCAGCAGGTCGGCGCCGCCATGCCCGAACAGCTCGTCGCTGCCATCGAGCCCGAGCAGATGATCGTCACCGGCAAATCCGAGGATCGCGTCGTTGTCTGCAGTCCCGGTCAGCGTTTCGGGCGCGTCAGTGCCCATGATGTAGGCCATGGAAGTCTCCTCTAGAGGATGAAGTCGCCCGCGGTCAGCACATGCTGGCCGCGCAGTTCGAGTCCGAAATCGGCTTCTCCATCACCATCCGTGTCGCCTTCGACGATGGTCACCACCTCACCGTTGCTGAAGGTGAAATAGTCGTAGCGCAACTGGCCCCACTTACCGGTGAACTCGCCGTCGCCGATGAAGGCGAAGGCCTGGTTGCCGTTGCGCCAGACGTTCGAGTCGACACCCGCGAGGTTGATCAGTTCGCCGGCCTCGAAGTCGACGATCACGTCGCGGCCCGCCACCGGTTCGCTCTGGTAGCTGGCGAAATCGAACCGATCGGTGCCGGCGCCGCCAATCAGCACGTCGCGCCCAAAGCCACCGATCAGGATGTCGTCGCCGCCACCGCCTTCGAGCCGATCATCGCCGTTGCCGCCGGAGAGCACGTTGTCGCCGAAGCCGCCGACCAGCCGGTTATTGAGGGCGTTGCCGCTCAGATGCCAGTTGCCGGCATCGGCGAGCACCACGTTCTCGATCTCGGGGTTATCGGCGAGATCCCAGTGCGTCGTGGTGCGGATCGTGTCGATGCCGCCGCTGTCGATGATGGTGTCCGACCGATCGGCGAAGACGAAGTATTCGTCATTGCCGAGCCCACCTTCCAGGATGTCCGCACCCGCGACGCTGCGCAGCGAGTCATTGCCGGCATCGCCGACCAGGTGGTCATCGCCGCCATAGCTGATCAGCACATCGTTGCCGAGCCCGCCACGCACCGTCTGGTCGCCGACCGCATCGATCCGCGTCACTGCCTCGGTTGGCTTCAGCCCGTACACCACGGCGGTGGTACCGGCGAGATAGAGGCCGCCCGGGCTCGCCTGCGTATTGCCGAAGGCGAGGTCGGCGAAGCCGTCGCCGTTGAAGTCGCCGAGCCCGGCAACGTCTTCGAAACCGGAATAGGGGTCGGAGCTGTCGATCTCGAAGCCGTTGCGACCGTCGAGATTGTCGACGTCGAAGCCTGGCGTGTGGAACGTCGCTCGGCCGAACACCACATGCGCCCGGCCATAGCCGGTCTGCACCAGCACATCGTCAAAGCCATCGCCGTTGACGTCCCCGGCGCCGGCTACTTCCACCCCCAGCCGCGACAGGGTCGGCCCACGGATCACAAACCCGTCGCTGCCGTCGAGCGCCTCGAGGTCGAGCGAAGCGTCGAACCCATCCGCCTTGCCGAACACCACATAGGCTTCGCCGCCATCGATATGGCCATGCGGCCTGGCGTTCGGGTTGCCGACGATGAAGTCATCGATGCCGTCGCCATTGACGTCTCCCGCTGCTGCGACCGAGCGGTTGACGTCCGGGTCAAGCCGGAAGCCGTTGCTGCCGTCGAGCTGGTCGATGGTCAGGCCGGCAGGAAACCCGTCGGCGCTGCCGAAAATCACCGCTTCGCCGATGACGACGTCACCGAACCCATCGCCGTTGATATCGCCGATGCCCGATGGTGGTGCGTAACCCCACTGGTTCGTGTTGAAGATCGCCGTCGTCGCATCGGTGACGATCGCATCCACGGCAAAACCGTCGGCCTTGCCGAAGAGCATGCGTGCCTCGTACTGGGTGGTGATCAGCACATCGTCGAAGCCGTCGCCATTGGTGTCGCCGGCTGCAGCGATAGTGTAGTTGGCGGTTGATCGTGGTGGCCCGTTGAGCGTGAAACCGTTCGCGCCGTCGAGCTGCTCGAGCCAGAAATACGACTCGAACCCATCCGCTTTGCCGAAGACGAAGTGCACGTCCTCGTAGCCGTACTGGTCAGTGTCGTTGGTGGTGCCGACCATCACGTCGGCATAGCCGTCGCCGTTGATGTCCCCGGCCGCCTTGACGTACCAGTGCTTGTCCGCCGTCTCCAGCACGAAGCCATTCGTGCCGTCGAGCTCGGTGACGTTGAAATCAGCTGCAAACGGCTCGGTCGAACCGAAGACGACGTAGTTGTAGACGGCGTTCCCCATGCGGTCGCGGCCGCTGACGATGATGTCGTCGAAGCCATCGCCGTTGACGTCGCCGGCGTTCTCGACGCTGGTTCCCAGCCGGTCGTCGGTCGTGGCGCCGGTGATGTTGAACCCGTCGGTGCCGTCGAGGGCGTCCGGATCGATGCTAGGCGGATAATAGGCCATGCTGAAAACCCTCCCGAATATCGCTCAAGGCTCGACCCCGGCCCTCGATCCGGGAACGGAAGGACTTGCATGGGTGCGTTGCGAGACCTGCATGGATGAGCCCGATTCCGCCGCCGAACATGCAGGATCAGGAGCCGTGACTGCCCATTGCTTGAGCAACTGGGGTCTGATCATCGAAAGGCGGTGGTCTCGTGGGCAATCGTCCACCCTGTCGCCGTCATCGCCCGCGTGATAAATCTCCGCGCCATGAACGCCATCACCGCCCCACGTATCGCCCGTTCGGTCTGCCCGCACGATTGCCCTTCGACCTGCGCGCTCGATGTTGAGGTGATCGACGAGCGGACCATCGGCCGGGTTCGTGGTGCCAAGGACGACCCTTACACGGCGGGGGTCATCTGCGAGAAGGTGGCGCGCTACGCCGAGCGGATTCATCACCCGAACCGATTGACCCATCCGCTTCGCCGCGTTGGCAAAAAGGGTTCCGGCGATTTCCAGCAGATCAGCTGGGACGAGGCCTTCGACGAGATCGTGGCGCGCTGGCTCGAGATCGAGCGCACCGACGGGCCGGAGGCGATCTGGCCGTATTTCTACGCCGGCACCATGGGTCACGTGCAACGCGATGGCATCGAGCGGCTGCGGCACGCCCGCGGTTATGCGCTGCAGTACGACACCATCTGCACCGGCACCGCCTGGCCCGGCTTCATCGCCGGCACCGGTGTGCTGGCGGGACCAAATCCCGAGACCATGGCCGAGAGCGATTGCGTCGTCATCTGGGGCACCAACGCGGTGGCCACCCAGGTCAACGTGATGACCCACGCCATCCGCGCCCGCAAGGAGCGCGGGGCGAAGATCGTCGCCATCGACATCTACCGCAACGGCACCATGGAGCAGGCCGACATGGCGCTGGTGCTGCGCCCCGGCACCGATGGCGCCCTTGCAGTGGCCGTGATGCACATTCTGCTGCGCGACGGCCTTGCCGACCGTGCTTACATGGCAGAGTACACCGACTTCTCACCCGAGTTTGAAGCTCACCTGAAGACACGTACGCCTAAGTGGGCCGCCGCAATCACCGGGCTCGCTGTCGCCGAGATCGAAGCCTTCGCCCGACTGATCGGCACCACGCCGAGGACCTACTTCCGTCTCGGCTATGGCTTCACCCGCCAGCGCAACGGCTCGACCTCGATGCATGCCGCGCTCTCGGTGGCGGCGATGACCGGCTCCTGGCAGCACCGCGGCGGCGGGGCCTTCCACTCCAATTCCGGCTCTTGGAAGCTCGACAAGTCGATCATCACCGGCGCCGACCTTGGCCCAGGTGGCCGCGAACTCGATATGTGCGAGATCGGCAAGGTGCTGACCGGCGACGACGCGGTGCTGAAGGGCGGCGGTCCGGTCAAGGCGCTGTTCATCCAGAACACCAACCCGGTCAATGTCAGCCCGGAGCAGGGGCTCACCCGCGCCGGTTTTGCCCGCGAGGACCTGTTCACGGTCGTCCACGAGCAGTTCATGACCGATACGGCCAGGCTCGCCGACATCGTGCTGCCCGCCACCATGTTCCTCGAACACAACGACTATTATCGCCGCGGCGGCCACACCCGGCTGCTCTACGGCCCGAAACTGGTCGAGGCTCCCGGGGAGTGCCGCTCCAACTTCGAGGTGGTCAACGAACTGCTGCGACGGCTCGGCAGCGATCACGCCTCCATGCATCTGACCGATCGCCAGATGGTCGCCGAAACCTTCCGTCGCTCCGGCTTCGGCGAGTTCGACGAGATCGAGAAACGCGGTTTCATCGACGGCGCCTGGCCGGACGAAAAGGCGCGTTTCGCCGATGGCTTCGCCTGGCCGGACAAGCGCTACCGTTTTCAGCCCGATTGGGATGCGGTAGCGCGGCTCAAGGGCTACACCTGGGTCTGCGATCCCTCGGAAATGCCGCGCTTCGCTGACCACTGGGATGTCACAGAGCGGGTCGATGCCGAGACTCCGTTCCGGCTTGCCACCAGCCCGTCGCGCAGCTTCCTCAATTCGACCTTCGCCGAAACCGCCGGCAGCCAGAAGCGTCAGCCCGAACCGACGGTGTTCATCCATCCCGACGATGCGGCGGAACTCGGCATTGCAGACGGTGAACCGGTCACCCTCGGCAATCGCCGCGGCGAGGTGGCCCTGAAGGCCACGCTCTTCGATGGCATGCAGCGCGGGGTGCTGATCGCCGAGGGCATCCACCCCAACTCGGCGCATCGCAATGGCGTCGGCATCAACACCCTGATCGGCTCCGACCCCGTCCGCCCCTTCGGCGGCGCGGCGTTCCACGATACCTCGGTGTGGGTCCGCAAGGACTGAGCCCAAACCTCAGTTCGCGCTCGCCTGAACCGGCTGGATCGCCGCTGTCCGCGCCTGCGTGCAATCGCGGATCGTGGCGCCGATTTCCCGAATGGCCGCCACCTGCTGTGGGTCGGTCGACATCAGCGCTGCGACATACAGCGCTTCCGGCAGTTCGGTCTCGCGTTCGATGCAGCCAGTGCCGGGCTGATAGAGTTCCGCCAGTTCGGCGCTGAGATCGGCCACCTGCTGGTCCATGGGTGATTGGAGGCTCATGAGGAAACCAGCGACCGCTGCACTGCAATAACCCCAGCGGTCGACCACGCCCTCATACTGTTCCGCGATCACCGGACGGCAGGTTTCCATCACCGCCTCGATGCTGCCGGGCGCGAAGCGGGCAGGGCCGACCAACTGGCACATCGGCACCTGGTCGACGCGGAACAGGTACTGCAACGGCTTCTGGAACTCGGCATAGCGGAAGCTCTGCTGCAGTGCGGCGCGCTCCGCATCGTCGGCGGTGAACGAGAGTCCGAGCGATTGCGCTCGCGTGGCATCGGTCTCGCCTGACTCGCAGGTTTTCTCCATCGTCACGCAGGCACTGCCGGCCCCGCAGAGCGTCGATGCGCCGTGGTACATCAGCATGCGCGTCTTCACCGGCTCGACGGCGAAATCGAACGCCGTGCCGCGGATGCCGATGGTGCCGGTCGGCGTCTTGATCGAGTAATCGTCCTTGTTGGAATGGCCGGTGACGAAGCGGAACGAGCCAGATAGCGCGTTGATCGCGAGCTTGCCGACCGAGCCGTCGTTGCGCAGCAGATAGTCCTCCAGCAGCAGTTGCGAGTTGGGCCCGACAACCAGTTCGGTCTCATCGGAGAACTTGATCTGCACCAGCCCGCGCGCGTCGGTGACCACCGTTTCGCCGATCTTGAGGTCGTCGCCCGCCACCAGCACCCTGACGTCGTCTCCGAACTCCGCCCGCGCGTCCACATCGACCGCAACCGCGGTTCCCGTCGCTTCGGCGGCAATTGATTGCCCGCTCAACAGGAGAAGCGCAGCGATAAAGCCCGCTGCCAATCCACGCATCACAATAACCTATGTCCCGGCGCCGCACCGAGAATAGTAATTCAGTGCATGACGGAGCGATAGTGGCAAGTTGCGGCCCGCACTGACCAGTGGTTTTTCTATGCGGCGCCGTACGCTTGCCAGAAGAACCAGCCGGTCAAGCCGATGCCGTAGACGATGACCAGGGCGCGGATCAGCCGCGTCGGGATCCGTTTCGCCACCCGCGCCGCGACGTAGCCGCCGATCGTCACCCCAACCAGCGCGATCGAGCCGTGATACCAGTCGATGGCGCCCGACAGCGCGAAGCGGATCACGCAGACCAGCGCCACCAGCGTCGAGATCCAGAGCTTCAGCCCGTTCATCGCATGGATATCGGTGAAGCCGGCGAGCGCCAGGAACGCCAGCAGCAGCACGCCGAGCCCGGCATTGAAGAAGCCGCCATAGACGCAGACGCCGGCCAGCAGCGCGAACAGCAGCACCACGCCAGCGTGCCGGCCACGGCCGTTGCCACCGGCCAGCTGGCGCACATAGCTGTTGATCCGCCCGCCAAAGGTGAACAGCAGCACCGCGAACAGCAGCAGCCACGGCACCACCAGCACGAAGGTTTCGTTCGAAACCCGCAGCAGCAGTTCGGCCCCGACATAGCCGAACACCAGCGAGACGATCGAATAGGGGATCAGCTTGTCGCGGTGCGCCGCGATCTCGCGCCAGAACCCAAAGGCGCCGCTCGCATAGCCGGGAAAGCTCGCATAGGTGTTCGACGCATTGGCGATCACCGGTGGCACGCCGGCGAACAGCAGCGCCGGGAACAGGATGAACGAGCCGCCACCCGCCAGCGTATTGATGGTGCCGGCAATGAGCCCGGCGACGAACAGCATGATCTCGGTCATGCCAGTCTCCTAGCTGGTCGCCGCTCCGCACTCCAACGAGAAACCGTGATCTTCGCCATCACCGGCACGAATGGACGGCCGTTGACAAAGCGGTCTCCATCCACCACATCTCGGCCCGTGCTGCTGGCGCCTGCCGCTCGCCGGGGAAACCCGATGGTCAAGTCCAGCCGCGGATCATCCGTGACGCATTCATGATCGCTCCCCTTCGAGGCGGTTCATGGCAAGGCGAGCCCCATGAAGAAATCCGCCTCTCTCAAAGAGGACCGACATGACTTTCTCTCTCGATACCCCCAGTGCCGCCAGTCTCAAGGCCGAGGCCAAGGCCTTGCGCGCCGAGCGCACCCTCGCCGGCAACCCGCTGGGGCAGGGCGCTGCGCTCGAAGAAATCGCCCGCCGACACGGCTACCGTGACTGGAACACCGCGTCAGCGGCGATGCCGGAGCGCGCGGTCAGCCCGGTGCAGGTTGGCCAGCGCGTCAAGGGCACCTACCTCAGCCAGCCGTTCATCGGCATGGTCATCGGGGTACAGCTGCTCGCCGACATGAACCACTACGAAGTGACGGTGAAGTTCGATCGTCCGGTGAACGTGTCGAAATCCGAGCTGATGGGGCCGATCTACCGCCAGCGTGTCCGCTCCACGGTCGATCTGCGTGGCATCTCGGCGGCCCGCACCAGCGACGGGCAGCCACATATGCGCATTGCGCGCGCCTGACAGGACTTTCCGGATCCCTGGAAACCTGGAGAATTGATTTTCAACGGCGGGGTTCGCCCCGCCGTTGTCATTCCCGTGTGCGGGTTGTCTTCCATCGGCAGCTGCCGATATATGGAGCCCTCGTCTCCGGTGGCGTTCCGTCACCACTTCAGCAGCAGACCCGGGACTCCACCAATGACCACCCAGACTTTGCCGATCGATCTCTATTACGCCGCTACGCCCAACGGCCGGAAAATCACCATCATCCTCGAAGAGCTCGAACTGCCCTACGGCATCTACCCGATCAACATCGGCCGCGGCGACCAGTTCAAGCCGGATTTCCTCGCCATTTCACCCAATAACAAGATTCCGGCGATCGTCGATCCCGAGGGACCGGATGGCAAGCCCGTCTCGATCTTCGAGTCCGGCGCCATCCTCAAGTATCTCGCCGAGAAGTTCGGCAAGTTCTACGGCACCAGCTGGTCGGAGCGGATCAAGATCGACGAATGGCTGTTCTGGCAGGTCGGCGGCTTCGGCCCGATGCTCGGTCAGAACAACCACTTCTCGCGCTACGCTCCCGAGAAGATCCCCTACGCCATCAAGCGCTATCAGGATGAGAGCCACCGGCTCTACCGCGTGCTCGACACCCAGCTCGGCAAGCAGGCCGAGCTCGGCAAGCACTATGTCGCCGGCGATTACTCGATCGCCGACATGGCGATCTTCGATTGGTCGCGCGGCTCGGATAATCACGGCATCGATATCGCCGAGTTCCCGAGCTTCGCCGCCTGGCGCCAGCGGGTAACGGATCGTCCCGCCGTGCAGCGCGCCCTCGGCATCACCCTGGAACAGAGCCAGCAGATCAGCGCCGCCACTGATAAGGAGGCCCAGCGCATCCTGTTCAACCAGCGCTGAGCCTGTGGCGATCAGGGTGTGAGTAGCCCGGGCTCTCCGTGATCCCTCTGCTCCCCTCCCCCTTGAGGGGAGGGGTTGGGGGTGGGGGTCCATCGGTGATCATCGCACCACCCCCTCCCTCAATCCCTCCCTCAAGGGGGAGGGAGGCGACCGCATCGTCCTTTTGGGCAACCTGGCCCCCCGAACCACCTATTCGGGCGCGAGTTCCAACGGCACCCGCGACCAATCCTGCTCCTGGCAGAGCACATAGAGCACGCAGCCCTTGAGCCGGATCAGGTCGGCCGAGAGCACCTCCACCGATCCCGAATAGATGTTGCCATCCTCGGGGTTGTAGATTTCCCCCTCATAGAACATCGGGTTGCCGGTCTGGCGCAGCGCCAGGATCTGCAACCCCTGGATCGGCCGCCCCTGCAGCGCCGGATCCTTGTTGTTGGCATCGGTGAACGATGCCGGATCGATCGATTCCAGCTGATCGCCGTACTGCTGTTTGATCGCCCCGGGGATCACGATCTTGCTGATGTGACCGCAATAGCCGCCCGGGCAGGCAATGATGGTCAATTCCGTCTGCGCCGTCGTCAGCCACACCCCTTCGATCAGTGCCGGCAACGCCTGCTGCGCCGCCACAGGCCCCACACCCAGCGCCACCGAAATCGCAATGAGGCTCGTCAGTCCATGCAACCAGGCCATGGGGTCATCCTCCGCAAGATCGCCCATCCGGTCCGCTCGAATCGAGGCCAGAACCCCGATTGCGGCAACTACGGCCATCGTTGCGCAGCCTCTGGTCAAATCAATGGCAAAGATCGGCAAGTATCGTGACGGTGGCTGTCACGGCACTTCTGCACCAATCCGGCGCCTGCACGGCAGCCGGCGGCGAAAGCGCAGGTATCGCTCGGCGATGTCATGGGTGGTGGCGGAGAGGATGGGATTCGAACCCACGAGACCCTTTAGAGGTCTGCGCCCTTAGCAGGGGCGTGCCTTCGACCACTCGGCCACCTCTCCGTCGCCGGTCCTGATAGGGGCAATCGCCCGGTCGGGCAAGGGGGTTTTTCGGTTCCCCCGCAACGCGACGAGATGAACCGTCGCCGAGCCATCGACTCTGGACGCGGCAATCGGGCATTCGACGCAGTCTTATAGTCCACTAAAATTATGGACTAAATACAAAAATAGCATGGCGTTCTCAATCGGCCCCGCTCTCGCGGCACAATTTGTAAGCGGCTGCCGAGATTAGCAACGCCTGCTCTCGCGCCGGAGCGGCCTGTCGTGGTGCAATCTGGCCCATGTCGAACGTCACCCCGCACCGCCTCCAGAACCTGCCACGTCGGCTGTGGTCGTGGCGCGATCGTGGCTCCCGTTTGGCTGCGCCTCGTCGCTATTTCCTGACCCACGGAGTTGCGTGATGACTTTGCTCGATCCCAATGTGGCCGCCGCGGCCCCGCAAGATGCGCTGGCCGATCCGGCCGCATTCAAGCGCGCGATGCGTCACCTCGCGGGGGCGGTGAGCGTCATCACCACCGGGCGCGGCGAGCAGCGCACCGGCTTTACCGCCACCTCGGTTTCGTCCTTCTCGATGGATCCGCCGGCGATGATCGTCTGTCTCAACCGCACGTCCTCGTCCTGGCCGGCGGTACAAGAACTGCAGGGCTTCTGCATCAACGTGCTGGCGCATGACCAGCTGCATGTCGCCGATCGCTTTACCGGTCGTGGCGGCGTCAAGGGCGTCGCCCGCTATGAAGGCGCCGCCTGGCAGGAACTGGTCACCGGCGCGCTGGGTCTCTCCGACGCGCTGACGGTGATCGACTGCGAACTCGACGAGGCGATCGAGCGTCATTCACATGCCATCCTCATCGGCCGGGTCCGCGCCATCCGCACCCGCGAGACGGCCGAGCCGCTGCTCTACTGGCACGGCGCTTACCGCCACATCTCGAATCTCGATCGCGTGCTGACCTCGGCCTGAGCCTGGGGTAGGGCGCTCACACTCAGCCTGGGAGTATTGGCTTGGACATCAAGCGTATCGACGAGCGCATCAGTGTCTCGCCGCAGATCGGCGTCGACGACGTGGCGCGCATCAAGGCTGCCGGCTTTGTCGCCATCATCAACAACCGGCCGGATGGCGAGGACACAACTCAGCCGTCGGGCACCGAGATCGCTTTGGCAGCCGCAGCCGCGGGGCTGCGCTATTTCGCCATTCCGCTCGGCCGCGACGGCGTCCGCGATGAACTGGTCGAAGCGACCCGCGAGGCGCTCGACGGCGTTGAGGGACCGGTGCTGGCCTATTGCCGCTCCGGCACCCGCTCGACCACGTTATGGGCCCTCAGCCAGGCCGGCCGCGGTACGGCTGCCGACATCATCGGCAAGGCTGCGGGCGCCGGCTACGATATCTCGCACCTGCGCGGTCACCTGGATGCGGGCACCTGAAGCCGCTTGCCCGTTGCCGCGTCGAACAGGTGCACCAGCGCCGGATCGATCGTGAGGTTCAGCGTGTCGCCCGGCTTCAGTGCCGAGCGTCGCGTCTGCACCAAAGTCAGCTCGTCATTGGCGGACGAGACATAAGTCATCGATCCGGTGGATTCGATCGCTCCGGCGGTGGTCCTGATCGCGCCCGGGCCGTCCTCGACGGTGAGGTCCTCGGGCCGCAAGCCGGCGACCAGCTTCAGCCCAGGCTGCAGCGACAGGGCGTTGGCGACGCTCTGCCCGCTCAGCGCAGTCAGCGCCACCGAACGGCGATCGGCGCCAACGCTGGCCTCGAGGAAGTTCATCGCCGGGGAGCGATGAACCCGGCGACGAACCGGTTGGCCGGCCGATCGTAAAGCTCGAGCGGCGAGCGCTGCTGCTCGATCACCCCCGGCCTGAACACCTGCACCGGGGGACACCTTGCTTGTGGTGAGTTCGTGCCTCAACCGACGACCTGACGCGACCAATCAAAGCCGCCTCAGTGTCGCCCCGACCACGGGATCAGCAGTTTCTCTGCGAGCCGCAGCAGCAGCTCGAAGGCGAAAGCCAAGGCCGAGATCACGAAGATGCCGACGATCACCACGTCGGTGACGAGGAACTGCGCGGCCGACTGGATCATGAAGCCGAGCCCGCGCGACGCCGCAACCAGCTCGGCTGCGACCAGCGTCGACCATCCGGCACCCAGCGCGATACGGATACCGGTGAGGATCGCGGGCAGGGCGCTCGGCACCTGTACGAAAAGCAGCACCTGCAGCGGTGACGCCCCAAACGAGCGCGCCGCGTTCAACTGGCTCAGCGAGGCGGATCTGACCCCAGCCGCCGTCGAGATAGCGATCGGTGCCACCATTGCCAGCGCGATCACCAGCACCTTGCTCGGCTCTCCGATGCCGAACCAGATGATGATCAACGGCAGGTAGGCGAGCGGCGGTAGCGGTCGGATGAACTCGATCAGCGGATCGAGGATACCGCGTCCCACTGGGCTGGTGGCGATCGCCAGCCCGACCGGCACGGCGATGGCCACCGAGAACAGCAGCGCCCCGAACACCCGCCCCAGGCTGGCGGTGGCGTGCTGCCACAGCGTCGAGTCGACATACCCCACTTCGATCAGCTTGCCGAACGCGCCCAGCACCTTCTCGGGCGCGGGCAGGAACACCTTAGACACCCAGCCGTTCGCCGAGGCCAGATACCACAGCGCCCCGACCACGACGATCGTCACCAGCGCCGAGAGCAACGGCAGCCGCTTCAACAGCGACGGCTTGCGTGCGACCGGTAGCGCCGGAAGCTCGACGGTACCGGCGCTGTCTTCGCCCACGCTCACGCGAACTGCCCTTCTTCGGAGTGGATGGCCGCGATCAGCGCTTCGCGGGCACGGATGAAAGCCGGGTCGGACTTGAGGCTGCGCGGGCTTTCGCCGGCAAGGAAGCGTCGGCCGAAATCGAAGCTTCGATCTTCGGTGATGCGGCCGGGATGCGGCGCCAGGACGATCACGCGGGTCGACAGGAACAGCGCCTCCTCGACGCTGTGGGTAATCAGCAGTACGCCGGCGCCGCTCGACTGCCAGATCTTGAGCAGCAGCTCCTGCATGCGGTCGCGGGTCATCGCGTCAAGCGCCCCCAAGGGTTCGTCGAGCAGCAGGAAACTCGGTTCCGCGGCGAGCGCCCGCGCGATGCCCACCCGCTGTCGCTGTCCACCGCTGAGTTCCCAGATCGCCCTGTTGCCCTGTTCGGCGAGGCCGACCTGCCCGAGCAACTCATCGGCACGCCGCCGCCGCTCGGCGAGTGCCACGCCCTTGAGACGCAGTGGGAACGCCACGTTGTCGCGCGCCGAAAGCCACGAATAGAGCGCATCATCCTGGAACACCACGGCGCGCTCGGCGCCGGGGCCGGTGACCGGCTTGCCGTCGAGGCTGATCCGACCCTCGGTCGGCGGCAGGAACCCTGCCGCGAGGTTCAGCAGTGACGTCTTGCCCGAGCCCGACCTGCCGATGACGGTGACGAACTCCCCGGTCGAGATCGCAAGCGAGATCCGTCCCAGCACATCGGTCCGCGCGCTGCGGCCAAAGCCGCGATCCCGCTCGTAGGCGAGGGAGACATTGGTCAATCGCAGCTCGGACATCGACGGCCTCCGGCAAAAAAGGGGAGCCTGCCGTCACGTGGCGTGACGGCAGGGGCAGACGGCGAGGAGAGGAAGCCGCCCGTTCGGGATCACTCGGCGGCAGCGGCCGCCACGAAGCTCGGGTTCACGTAGGCCGAGTAATCGGCCAGCGGCGCCGGGATCTTGCCCTGCTCGGCGAGGAACGCCGCCGTATCGGCGATCGCCTTCACGGTCGCGCCGCCAAGGAAGCTCGGGCCGGCCTGCTCGGCGAGCGAGGGGAACACGTAGCCCTTCAGCAGCGCCGGCACGTCGGCGACATTGGCGCCGGTCAGCTTGGCGATCGCCAGGGCCTCAGGCGAATCCGAGTCCCAGCTGTCGGGGTTGGCGAGGTAAGCGGCATAGGCATCGCCGGTCACCTTGACGAAGGCCTTCACCACGTCGGGGTTCTGTTCGGCGAATTCCTTGCGCACGATCCAGGCGTCGAACGTCGGGCCGCCCCATTCGGCCACGTCGGCGGAGTCCGCCAGCACGCTGCCGCCGGTGGTCTTGATCTGCGTAAGCACCGGATCCCACACATAGGCGCCGTCGATATCACCGCGCTCCCATGCCGCCGCGATCTCCTGCGGGCGGAGGTTGAGGATCTCGAGCGAGGCCGGATCGATGTTCCAGTGCTTCAGCGCCGTCAGCAGCGAGTAGTGCGCGGTGGAAACGAACGGCGTCGCGATCTTCTTGCCGGCGAGGCCAGCCGGGCTGTCCACGCCCTTCACCGCCAGAGCCTCCGCTTCGGCGATGTTGCCGACGACGAAGATGGTTTCGATCGGCAGCTCCTGGCTCGCCGCCGCCGTCAGCGGCGAGGAGCCGACATAGCCGATGTCGATCGAGCCAGAGGCGATCGCCGCTACCACATCGGCGCCGCCGCCGAACTGGTTCCAGGTGATCGTGGCGCCGGTTGCCTGCTCATAGCTGCCGGCGGCCTGCGGCACCCGCGACGGCTCGACGATCTGCTGCCAGCCGATCCGCAGGTCGACCGCAAAAGCCGTGCCGGCGAAGCTCAATGACAATCCGAACGCCGCAGCGAGGATGGAAAGTTGTGTGGAACGCATCTGATTTCCCTCGGGCTTCCGCCCTGAATTTCGTCCGGCGATCCCGCTGGGAGCGACCGTGGTGTTTGTCGATGCTGTAAATGCTACATGGTCTATTAGTTCAGTCGAGATTTGTGGTTGCGGCAGCGAGGGCGCATTCGGAAACGCAATTCCACCAACGCTTCCGTGCGAAGATTCTGTTATCTCGATAGATTTAGTAGGGTGAGCTACAACCGACCCGGTTTTCTTGTGCGAGCGGAGCACTATCGATGCCCGACCCTATCCGGTTCTTCTGGTTCATCCCGACGCATGGCGATGGCAGCTATCTCGGCTCCAGCACCGGTGAGCGGCAACCGGACTTTCCATATTTCCGGCAGATCGCCCAGGCTGCCGATCGGCTCGGCTACGAAGGTGTGCTGCTGCCCACCGGGCAGAACTGCGAAGAAGGCTGGATCATCGCCACCGGCCTCGCCACCGCCACCGAGCGGCTGAAGTTCCTGGTCGCAGTGCGCCCCGGCGTGACGTTGCCGAGCTTTACCGCCCGGCAGGTCTCGGCCCTGGATCGTCTGAGCAACGGCCGGCTGCTGCTGAACGTCGTGGTGGGCGGCAACCCGGTGGAGCTGGCTGGCGACGGCGTGTTCCTGCCGCATGACGAGCGCTACGAGCAGGCCGGCGAGTATCTCACCATCCTCCGCGGATTGCTCGCCGGCGAGACCGTGACCTTTGAGGGCAAGCACTATCGCATCGAGGCCGGCCGTCTCGACCAGCCACCGGTGCAGCGCCCGCATCCGCCGCTCTACATCGGCGGTTCCTCCGAGGCGGGCCAGGAACTCGCTGCCGAGCAGGTCGACACCTACCTTACCTGGGGCGAGCCGCCGGCCCAGGTGGCCGAAAAGATTGCAGTGGTGCGGCAACGCGCTGCGGCAAGGGGCCGAACCCTGCGCTTCGGCATTCGGCTGCACTTCATCGTGCGCGAGACCGAGGCGGAGGCTTGGGCCGCCGCCGATCGGCTGATCTCGAAAGTTTCCGATGAGCAGATCGCCGTGGCCCAAGCCCGGTTCCTGAAACAGATGGATTCCGTCGGCCAGCGGCGCATGTCGGAGCTGATCCAGAACGGCCGCGGCAACCTGGTGGTAGCGCCCAACCTCTGGGCCGGGCTGGGTCTCGTCCGCAACGGCGCCGGCACGGCGCTGGTCGGCACCCCTGAACAGGTCGCCGAACGATTACGCGAGTATCAGGAGGCCGGAATAGAGTTGGTGATCGGCTCCGGCTACCCGCATCTCGAGGAAGCCTATCGCGTCGCCGAACTGCTGTTTCCGGCGCTGGGGATCGATACGCGGCGCAGGACGCTGTCCGAGACCGTGTCGAACGAGTTCACCGTGGGGTTCCACGGGGCGAGCCAGCTGGCTGCGGGGTGAGGAGCGGGCCTCGCTTGCCTGCACAGATCCGTCAGTCGTCGCCTCCCTCCCCCTTGAGGGGAGGATTGAGGGAGGGGGTGGTGCGGCGATCACCGATGGACCCCCACCCCCCACCCCTCAAGGGGGAAGGGAGCTCATTGCCGGTGCCAGGAGGTGCTGCGGTTACCCTCTCCCCGCCGCCCAGGCCGTCACCTCTGCCGCATCCCGCCTGCCAGTGATCGCATCCGCCAGTCCCGACGCAATCAGCGGGCCGAGCTTGAAGCCGTGGCCGGAGCAGGCGCTGAGCAGCCAGCCCTTGGCGCCGATCGGCTCGACCACGAAGCGCTCGTCGTCGGTGACGGTGTAGTAGCAGACCTTGGCCTCCAGCAGCTCGTAGCGCTCGAAGCCGGCGAAGATCTCGCTTGCCGCGGTCCTCACCCCCGCCACGTCCTCCGACGTCGCGATGCGATCGTCGGAACCGTCGCCGCGTCGCGTGAACACATGATCGCCGATCTTCAACCGTGTGCCGCCACGCGGTGGCAGGATATAGGCGCCATGCGTGACACCCTGGTCGACCAGCACCGGCGCCGCCGCCCAGGCTACCACCAGCTCAGCCGGCGGCCGCACGTAGAGCATCACCTGCCGTGACGGGGTGAGGCGCGGCCGGGCAGCAGGGTAGAGGGCCGGCAGCCAGGCCCCGGCAGCGATGACCACCGCATCGGCCGATCGGCGTTCGCCATTCACAATGAAGCTGCCGGCCTCCGGATCGACGTCGCTCACCCGGCTATGGGGATGGAGCGCCACACCGGCCTCGGCCAGCCACCTCGCCAATGCCGTCACGATGCGGCTCGCGAACAGCATGCCGGCGCCTTCGGCTTCGAATGCTTGGACAATGCCGTCCGACCGCAGCATCGGCAGGCGCGCGGTGATCTCGCTCTTCTCGAGGGGGCGGTGTGCGATGCCCATCGCGTCGAGTTCACCAGCTGTTGCCTGGTACCAATCCGAGGCGCGGCGGCCGACATAGACCAGGTTGGTCGGCAGGTAGTGGGTCTCGCCGAGATCGCGCCACAGCTCGTCATAGGTGTGGAACGCGTGCGGCATCAGGGCGCCGTAGCCGCTGAGCCCGCCATAGGTGTGCCGGGTGATCCGGTGCTCGTCGAATGACGACGAAGCCGGGTTGGGGATTGGTCCCTGCTCGTAGAGCGACACCCGGGCGCCCCGTTTGTGGAGCGCCCAGGCGAGCGACAACCCGCCGATCCCGCCACCGATGATTGCTACGTGCTGCTGCATGGTCCGCCTCGTGTCTATGCTTCAACAAGAGGGAAAGCGGTTCGGCGCGTCCACCGTCGCCAAGGACATAGTTTTTCCCGCCACGCTCCCAGAAGGCAAAGTTCTATGCCTCCGGCGCCTCGCCTTGGCGAGTGTGTATCTCTATTGTCCATAGAATTAATAGACTAATGGAGATCATCGTGTCGGCACGCGACAAGGCCACGCTCTATCTGCTCGAGCCCAGCTTCGAGGACGCCGCCTATCCGGGGCAGACCTTCTTCTGCCGGCACGGCGCACTGGTCGAGGGCGTGCTCGGCCACCATCCCGAAGTGCGCGACAAGCTCCGGGTCGAGCGCATTGGCTTCCCGCGTCCGCGGCAGGCCGTGATCGCGGCCATCGGCGAGGCCAACCAGGCGCTGCCAGTGCTGGTGCTGCCAGCTGGCGAATCCAGCCCCTCCGCCACCGGTATCGCCAATGGCCATGCCTTCGCCGCCGGCGCCACGGCGATCCTCGCGACACTCGCCGAGCGTCACGGCATTCCAGTCATCCATCCGTGAGGCCTCGGTCATGAGCTACAAGCTGAGCCTGCTCGACAAGAGCCCCATCGCCAAAGGCGAGACTGCCCACGACGCGTTGCAGCGCACTCTCGCTCTGGCACAGGCCGCTGAACGGCTGGGTTTCCATCGCTTTTGGGTTGCCGAACATCATGACACCGCAGACCTCGCCAGTTCTGCGCCGGAACTGGTGATTTCGTGGCTGCTGGCCGGCACCAGACGCATCCGCATCGGCTCGGGCGGTGTCATGCTGCAGCATTACAGCCCCTACAAGGTGGCCGAGAGCTTCAACACCCTCGCCTCGATCGCGCCGGGGCGCGTCGATCTCGGCGTCGGCAAGGCGCCGGGCGGCCTGCCGTTCTCCACCAGGGCGCTGCAGAGCGAGCGGGAACCGGGCAGGAAGCTCGATTTCAACGGCCTGCTCGCCGATCTCACGACCTTCCTCGAGGGCACGCAGGGCACCGACCGGGCCAAGGCCACGCCATCACCGGTAACCGCGCCCGAACGCTTCCTGCTCGGCGCCAGCGTCGACAGCGGCGAACTCGCGGCCGGGCAGGGCTGGGGCTTCGTCTTCGCCCGCCACCTCAACGGTGATGAAGCGCTGCTCGCCGCGTCGGTCGAGCGCTACCGCCAGCTCACCGGGCGCCCGCCGGTAGTGGCCGTGGCGGCGATCCTGTCGCGCGACGGACGTGAGGCCGCGGCGCAGGGCGATCGCTTCCGGCCATTGAAGTTGCACGTCGCGGGGCGCCAGAGTGTCACCGTCGGCAGTGAAGAGCAGGCCAGGGAGTTTGCCCGCCAGGCCGGCGTCACCGACTACCGTACCGAGCCCGCCGTGCCGAGCCTGATTGCCGGCTCGCCGCGCGACCTCCTCGCCGAACTCGACCGGCTGCACCGCGAGCTGGGCATCGCCGAGTTCATCGTCGATTTCTTCAACCAGGGCGACAGCCGGCTCGAAGCCGTCGAGCTGCTGGCTGCGGCGCATGCGGCCGCCGGCCGTGTCGCTATTCCCGCCTAAGGAGCACCAGATGAGCAAGCGCATCCCATTCGGCATCATGCTGCAGGGTCCCGGCGGGCACATGAACGCCTGGAAGCATCCGAGCGTGCCGGCCGATGCCAGTGTGAACTTCGACTACTACGTGCGGACCGCGAAACAGGCCGAGGCGGCTGGCATCGCTTTCGCCTTCATCGCCGACGGGCTCTACATCAATGAAGTCTCGATCCCGCATTTCCTCAACCGCTTCGAGCCGATCGCCATTCTCTCGGCGCTTGCAGCGGTGACCGACAAGATCGGCCTCGTCGGTACGCTCTCCACTTCGTATTCCGACCCCTTTACCGTGGCTCGGCAGTTCGGCTCGGTCGATGCGATCAGCAAAGGCCGCGGCGGCTGGAACGCCGTCACCTCGCCGCTCGAGGGCTCGGCCAGGAACTACAGCCGCGAAAAGCACCCCGAGCACGCGCTGCGCTACCAGATCGCCGGCGAGCATATCGATGTGGTCAAAGGCCTGTGGGACAGTTGGGACGACGACGCGTTCGTGCGCAACCGGGAGACCGGCCAGTATGCCGATTTCACCAAACTGCATCGGGTCGACTACAAGGGGCAGTTCCACAGCGTCGAGGGTCCGCTCAACCTCGAACGCTCACCGCAGGGCCAGCCAGTGCTGTTCCAGGCCGGCGGTTCCGACGACGGCATCGCGCTTGCCGGTCGCCACGCCGATGCGGTGTTCGCCAACGGCGCCTCGATTCCCGAGAACCGCGAACTGACGCACAAGCTCAAGGCCAGCGCCGTGGCGCATGGCCGGCGGTCCGATGACATCAAGGTGTTCCCGGGCATCTCGCCGATCGTCGGCTCGACCGCCGAGGAGGCGGAGCGCAAATACCGGGAGATCCGCGACCTCGTCAGTGTTACCGAGGCGCTGCGCTATATTGGGCGCTTCTTCGACCACCACGATTTCACCCAGTACGACCTCGATGCGCCGTTCCCCGAGCTCGGCGACCTCGGCAAGAACCAGTTCCGCTCCGGCACCGATCGGATCAAGCGGATCGCCAGGGAGAAGAACCAGACGCTGCGCGAGGTGGCACTCGAGAACACCACGCCGCGCAACGACTTCATCGGCACGCCCGACATCGTCGCGGATAAGCTGATCGAGTGGGTAGAGCAGGGGGCCGCCGATGGCTTCGTGCTCGGTTTCCAGGTCATCACCCAGGGCCTCGACGACTTCGAGGCAGAGGTGTTGCCCATCCTCGAACAGCGCGGCTATCACTCGCGCGAGCTGATCGGCACGACGCTGCGTGAGCACCTCGAGCTACCGCGCCCGGTGAGCCGCTTCGCCGACATCGCCGCGGCCAAGGCCGGAGCGGCCGAATGAGCCTGGATTTGGCCGAGTTCGTTGCCATCAGGCATCGGCTCCATAGCGAGCCCGAGCTCGCCTATGAGGAGAAAAAGACCAGTGCGCTGGTCGCCGAACTCCTGGAGAGCTGGGGCTACGAGGTAACGACCGGCATCGGCGGCACCGGCGTCGTCGGCACTCTCCGGCAGGGTGCGGGCAGCCGGATCATCGGGATCCGCGCCGATATGGATGCGCTGCCCATCACCGAGTCGACCGGCGTCGCCTATGCCAGCAAGGTTCCGGGAGTCATGCATGCCTGCGGTCATGACGGGCATACCTCGATCCTCCTCGCGGCCGCCAAAGAGATCGCCGAAACGCGTAACTTCTCCGGCACGGTTCGGCTGATCTTCCAGCCGGCTGAGGAGAACGGTGGCGGCGCCCGCAAGATGATCGAGGACGGGCTGTTCGAGCGTTTCCCGGTCGATGCGGTGTTCGGCCTGCACAACTGGCCCGGCGTTCCGGCCGGCGAGTTCCGCTTCATCGACGGTCCGGCGATGGCTTCGGTCGACATGGTCGTCATCACCATTGCCGGCAAGGGTGGGCACGGCGCGCGGCCGCATGAGGCGGTGGATCCGGTGGTCGCCGCGGCGTCGCTGATCATGGCGTTGCAGACCATCGTCTCGCGTAACACCGACCCGCTCGAAGCGGCGGTGGTCACCGTGGGGGCGATCCATGGCGGCAACGTACCGAACGTCATCCCCGACAGTGTCGAGTTGCGGCTCACCGTGCGCGCCTTCTCTCCGGCGGTGCGCGAGGCCCTGAAGAGCCGGATCAGGACGCTCGCCGAAGCGCACGCCCAGAGTTTTGGCGCGACCGCCAGGGTCGCTGCGCCGCGCGGCTATCCGGTGCTGGTGAACCACGCCGCCGAGAACGCCTTCGCGCGGCAGGTGGCGCAGCACCAGCTGGGGGAGGGGAGCGTTGGCACGCTGCCGCCGATCACCGCCAGCGAGGATTTTGCGTTCTTGCTCGAGCAGCGGCCGGGCGCCTACCTGTTCGTCGGCAACGGCCCGAGCGCCGACCTCCACAGCCCCAACTACGATTTCAACGACGAAATCCTCGGCACGGCCGCCCGCTACTGGGTGGCGCTGGTCGAGGCTTACCTCAGCGCCAACGAGGAGGCGGCAGCGGCATGAGCGAATATTTCTACTATACCACGCCCGACCATCCGTTGGCCGAACCGCTGGTCACCCAGCTGACCGCCGAGTACGACCGGCGCTATGGCGCCTATTTCGGCGAAACCGCCGACAAGGAGATGAACCGCTATCCGGCCGCCCTGTTCGCGCCGCCCGACGGTAACTTCCTGCTCCTGCTGCGTGACGGGTTTCCCATTGCCGGTGGGGCCTTCAAGCGCTTCGATGCCGAGACGGCGGAACTCAAACGCATCTGGACCGATGAGAACCATCGCCGCCAGGGCTTGGCCCGCCGGGTGGTCGCCGAACTCGAGCAACAGGCCTTCCGGCAGGGCTATTCGCGCCTCTACCTCACCACCGGCTTCCGCCAGCCGGAGGCGCGCGACCTCTATATCCACCTCGGCTACACGGCGCTGTTCGACGTCAATGCTGACCCCGAGATCTACGGCGCATTGCCGTTCGAGAAGTTCCTCGTCAACCCGCCTCCGGGCTACGTCCCAACGCTGGTGATCCCGCCGGAAGGTGGCTGGAAGGCCGCGCGCGAACGCCAGCTCGCCGAGTGAGGGCTGCCTCAATTCTGTGGTGCCGATTGAGAGAGATGGCCCCCTCCCATCCTCCCCCTTGAAGGGGGAGGTGCCCTGCCGGTGTGTTCGGCACCATCGAAGACAGAGCCTCGACTCTGCACCTCCCCCTTCATGGGGGAGGCCGGGAGGGGGCCGTCTGCTGCGGTTCCGTCACCCATGAGCACATGCGCGGAAAACCTGAGCGCCAACTCTACCGGGCCCGAGCACAGATAGTCCGCTTTGCCTTCGAGGCGTGGGCAAAACAACTCTCCCGTGCCCCAACTCCAGACTCCGGTGCTTTGACTGCCAAACGCATAAGTCTATTATTTTGATAGACTATATAAGATAATCAGGAAATGAAGGCACTACTGATGGCAACGACCGATGTGAGTTCCGCCGGCCCGGACCTCGATAGTGTGCGCAAAGCCGATCCCGGCGGCTATCGTGTGGTGCCGGCGCGGCACCCCTGGCGAGTCGCCGGAACCGTGGCCGCCGGGCTGCTGATCCTCGCCACGCTCCATTCCGTGCTCACCAACGAGCGCTGGGGCTGGGCGGTATTCGGCCAGTATTTCTTCGATGGCGCCGTGCTGGTGGGTCTCGGTCGCACCCTCTGGCTCACCTTGCTCGCGAGCGTGCTCGGCTTCTTCATTGGTGGCCTGCTGGCTTTCGCCCGAGTATCGAAATCGAAGCTGCTGTCCGGGCTCTCCTGGGCCTATATCTGGCTGCTGCGCTCGATCCCGCTGATCGTCCTGCTGCTGGTGCTCAACAATATCGGCTACCTCTACCCGACCGTCGATATCGGCATCCCGTTCACCGACATCCTGTTCGCCCAGTACGGCACAACCTCGGTGCTCAGCGTCTTCGCAGTGGCGGTGATCGGCCTCAGCCTCAACCAGGCGGCATTCTCGGCCGAGATCATCCGTGGCGGCATCCTGTCGATCGACCAGGGCCAGCAGGAAGCCGCGGCTGCGCTTGGTCTCTCCTGGCGCCACCAGTCGCTGCGCATCGTCCTGCCGCAGGCCATGCGCGCCATCATCCCCTCGGGCTTCAACGAGATCATCGGCCTCGCCAAGGCCACCTCCATCGTCTACGTGCTGGCGCTGCCCGAGCTCTTCTACACCGTGCAGGTGATCTACAAGCGGAACCTCGAGGTCATCCCGCTGCTGATGGTCGCCACCGTCTGGTACCTGATCATCATGAGCGTCTTGTCGCTTATCCAGTTCGGCATCGAGCGTTACTTCGCCAAGGGCGCCACCCGCGAGGTGCAGGCCCCGCTGCTCGGCCGCTTCTTCGGTCCCAGCCGCACCGCCCGGACGATCGCCGCCGTCCGTGCCGCACCGGCGACCCAGCGCGCGCCGCTCGCCGCCTTCGATCGCCACAGCCACGATGTCGGCCGCATCGATATCCGTCGGGTCACCAAGAGTTTTGGCGACTTCAAGGCACTCGACAATGTGAGCCTCACGGTCGAGCCCGGCGAAGTCACTGTCATCATCGGCCCATCCGGCGCCGGCAAGTCCACCCTGCTGCGTACCATCAACCATCTCGAGCGGCCGGATGCCGGGTTCGTTTCGATCGATGACGAGATCATCGCCTACGAGCAGCGCGACAACGTGCTCTACGAGCTGAAGGATCGGGCTATCCGGCAGCGCCGCGCCGGCATCGGCATGGTGTTCCAGAACTTCAACCTGTTTCCGCACCTGACAGCAGTCGAGAACCTGATCGAAGCGCCCATCGCGCTGCAGAAGCTCGAACATGGCAAGGCCGTGGGGCAGGCGCTCGATCTGCTCGACCGCGTCGGTCTTGCCGACAAGGCCGAGGCTTATCCCCGGCATCTCTCGGGCGGCCAGCAGCAGCGCGTCGCCATCGCCCGCGCGCTGGCGCTGAAGCCCAAGGTGCTGCTGTTCGACGAGCCGACCTCGGCGCTCGACCCCGAACTGGTGGGCGAAGTGCTCGATACCATCAAGCAACTGGCGGAATCCGGCACGACGCTGGTCATCGTCACTCACGAGATCGGCTTTGCCCGCGAAGTCGCCGACAAGATCGTCTTCATGGAGAACGGCCGCATCGTCGAGGCCGGCGCCCCCGATCGCCTGTTCAACTCCCCTTCACACCACCGGACGGCCGAGTTCCTGGCCAAGGTCCTCTGACACACAAGGTCCCTTGAAATGCGCCTTCCTTCTTTCGTGCTTGCCGGTGGCCTCGTCGCCGCCGGCCTCGGCGGAGCCTACGCCGCAGAAGACATCTTTGATCTCAGCCCCGAGCAGCCCGGCCGCATCCATGTCGAGGCCGATCCGGCGCTCGCGGCAAAGCTCCCCGCTGAGTTCAAGTGGGTGGTGCCCGGCAGCTTCACCGTCGCGGTCGCCGCCGCGGGCGAGCCGCCGCTCGGCACCTACGCCACCGACGCCGCGACCGTGGTGGGCGCCGACCCCGATATCGCCTGGCTGGTCGCCGACAAACTCGGCCTCAAGCTGAATCTCGTGCCGGTCGCTTGGGCGGATTGGCCGCTCGGCCTCACTTCGGGCAAGTATGACGCGGTGATCAGTAATGTCGGCGTTACCGAAGAGCGGAAACTCAAGTTCGATTTCTCCACCTACCGGCAGGGCCTGCACGGCTTCTTCGTTGCGACCGACAGTCCGATCACCTCGCTGAAGGAGCCCAAGGACGTCGCCGGCCTGAAGATTGCGACCAGTTCGGGCACCATCCAGGACCGCATCATCAACGAGTGGAGCAAAGAGAATGTCGCCGCCGGGCTCGCAGCAAGCGACATCCTCTACTACGAGGATACGCCGGCGGCGCTGCTGGCCATCCAGTCGGGCCGGGTCGACGCCATCTTCAACGTCAATTCGATCTTCACCTACCAGGGGTTGAAGACCGGCGCGATCCATCAGGTCGGCACGGTCAATGCCGGCTGGCCCAACACCACCGAGGTCGGCATCACCACCCGCAAGGACAGCGGCCTCGCCCCCGTCCTGACCGAGGCGCTGAACGCAGTGATCGCCGATGGCAGCTACGCCAGAACGCTGGAGCGCTGGCACCTGGCGCCTGAGGCTGTCGAGGTCGCCAAGACCAATCCGCCGGGCCTGCCCAAGTACTGACCCCGTCAGGCATTCACCGCTCCGTTTGAGCGGTGAATGTCCCCAGCCCGACTTTCCCCTATCCGCCGGCGAATGTGCGAAGCGCCGGACGCATAGCGTCGCTCACCCCAGGGTGTGTGCGCCAGCCTCTTCGCACCCAACTCGACCCATCAGGTGTCTCACATGACTCTTCTCCGCAAGGCAGCCGCGGGCCTCCTGGCCGTCGGCCTGCTGTTCTCCTCCTCGCCCCTGGCCTTTGCCGAGGGCGGCTTCGACCTCACCCCGGAACAGGCCGCTCGCCCCAAGGCGGAAGCCAATCCCGATGCGATCGCCAAGATCTCGCCCGACTTCAAGCCGGTGACCCCGGGCAGTTTCACGGTGGCACTGACCGTCGGTGATCCGCCGCTCTCGACCTACGCCACCGACTCTTCGACGCCGGTCGGCGTCGAAGAGGATACCGCCTCGATCATCGCCGATGCGCTCGGCCTCAAGCTGGTACTGGTGCCCGTGGCCTGGCCCGATTGGCCGCTCGGCCTCGAGTCCGGCAAGTTCGATGCGGTGATCTCCAACGTCACGGTCACCGAAGCACGCAAGGAGAAGTTCGACTTCTCGTCCTACCGCCTCGACGTGCTCGGCTTCTATGTGCCCACCGAGAGCAAGATCGCCGAGATCAAGGACCCGAAGGATATTGCGGGTCTGAAGGTGATCGTCGGTGCCGGCACCAACCAGGAAAAGATCGTCGTCGAGTGGGACAAGCAGAACGTCGCCGCCGGCCTGCCGGCTGCCGAGTTCCAGTACTATGACGATACCGCCGCAGCGCAGCTGGCGCTGCAGTCCGGCCGTGCCGATGTCGAGTTCAACCCCAATGCCCAGCTCGCTTACCGCGCCGTGGTGAGCGGCAATACCCGCCTCGTCGGTATCGTCAATGGCGGCTGGCCGCTGACCGCCGAAATTGCCGTCGCCACCAAGAAGGGGGCCGGCCTCGCTGATGCGCTGACTGCCGCGATCAACGGGCTGATCGCCAACGGCAAGTACATCGAGGCCTTGAAGCGCTGGGGCCTCGATGCCGAAAAGCTCGACGAATCGCGCACCAACCCGCCAGGCCTGCCCAAGACCTGAGCGACCTGATCCCTGAAATCGTCCCCCCTTGCTCGGGACGTAACCGGCGCCGCGTGCCCCCTCTCCTTTGGCACGCGGCGCCTCGATGCAGACTTTCCATGGCCATCACCAAGCTCAGCTTCCTCATCCCCGGCAACTCTGTCGAGAGCGATCCGCATGCCGGCCTCGAGGCGAACCTGAAGCTCATCGAGCTGGGTGAGGCGTTGAGCATGGCAATCCCACCCGCAGTCCACGCCGGCAGCATGATCGCTGCCGCCCGGCCTGGCGTCGCCGCGCAACGCAATGTCCTGCCGTCTGTTGCACTCAAGGCACCGGAACACCGAAAACCACGCGTTTGCGTAACGCTCGCTTAACACGCGATGTCGGAACCTGTGCCCCAATCAGGAGTGCATTGATGGGTGCGACCGTGCTGGCTGCCTTGCTCGCCAGCGGACTAGGCTTGATAGCTGGCGGGTACTACTCAACGGTCGGCTGGATCGTGGTGGGGAACCTGTTGCTGGTGACGACGGCCACCGCATCGTTTGCAGCTCACGCCGACTTCGTCACCGCCCTGGGCTGGACGGCGCTGTCGATCGTGGCGTTCAATATTGGCCTGATGCTCGGCCTGATCATCCAGCGGCCGGTGATCCTCCGCCCCGCTTGATTGCCTAAAGTTTTACTCAAACGCTGAACCGGACGGCAAAGTCCGGCTGTCATGCTGTTCCCAATCAAGCGCGCCAGTTGCGCCACAGGGGGATTGCATGAGCGTCCAGACAGCTAGGGGTTCGAACAGGAAGATCGGCGCCATCGTCATGGCTGTGGTGGTCTCACTTGCGGCCGGCGGGATGTCGACCGCAGCAACCGCCGGCAATGTGCACGCGCCGCTCGGTTACCAGGTGATGTGCCTCAAGAACCCGGCCGAATGCCAGGGCGGCGGCAAGGCCAAGATCACCGTAACCGCTGACGTCATGTCGACGCTGAAGCGCGTCAATGGCCACGTGAACCGGACCATCAAGCCGCGCTACGACAGCGGCGCCGACGTCTGGTCGGCCAGCGCCACTTCGGGCGATTGCGAGGACTATGTCCTGGCCAAGCGCAAAGCCCTGATCAAGGCCGGAATTCCGGCCAGCTCGCTCCGTATCGCCTACGTCAAGACCCGCCAGGGCGAGGGTCATGCCATCCTTGTGGTCAAGACCAATGGCAAGGATCTGGTGCTGGACAACCTGACCGCGAGCATCAAGCCGCTCAGCCAGTCGGGCTACCGCATCATCTCGATGTCGGGCGCCAACCCGCGCAGTTGGAGCTGACCGGCAAGTCCGCTCAGGCCGGCGTGCCGCGATCGAGCTTGTCGAGGACGCTGTCGAGCAGCGCCTCGTGCTCGGCAAACACCCCAAAGTCGTCCGGCGCGCTGGTGTGACCTTCGGTCAGCGCCCGGATGCGTTCAGCCTCGACCAGCACCGGCAGCACGTCGCCCCCGGTCTCGATGGCCTCGAACAATTGCCGGCGCAGGTCGACGAGCTTCGAGATCGTGTCGTTGGCATAAACCATTTCGGCGCGATCGGCAGGAAATGCCGCACCCCCCACCTGCACCAGATAGCTGAGCGAGGTGAGGTAGTAGCTGGCTTCGCTGAGCAACTGCTGGTCGAGTTCGGTGAGGGCTTCCCCCGACGGAGCAGCCTTGCCCCAGCGCAACGCCTGTTCCTCGAGCGCTGCTTCCAGCTCATCGCGCGGCAGCACGTCGAACGTCACCCGGATCATCTCCAGCGCCAGGTAGCGCGACAGCGCCTCGCGCAGCGTCAGCGTCGTCGGCGCCGATTGTTCTGATGGCGCAGGGCCAAGGTCCGCCGCCTGAAGCGGTAGGGTGGTAAGCGACAGGCCCAGCAGCAGGGCGCCGGCCAGCGGCAACACTCTCGACGCGAAACGCAACTTCAACCTCACGCGATACAACGACACGATCCCTATCAGTTGTAGCGCCCCAGGTGGTCGCTAACCGCTTGGTAAGGATAATTTCCGTGGCGGGCCCCGGCATCTGCTTCGTTTTTGGGGCCTCGGGTCGAGGTGGGTTGTCGATGGCCCCTTTCTGGCAACGGTGACGGATGCTATCGCGTTCGTGGTAATGTCCTTCAGCGCGTCGCAACAGGACGTCAGGACGGTCGTGGCATCCTCATTTGGCGCCGCGGCAATGCATCCATCCCGCATTCATTCTACTACGCCGAGGCCCACAACCGATGACTGAAGCCACCTTGATCGTACCGGTGATCCTTGCGGGCGGGCAGGGGACCCGGCTCTGGCCGATGTCGCGTGCGGCTCGTCCCAAGCAGTTCCTGCCGCTGACCGGTCCGACCTCGCTCTACCAGCAGACGCTGCTACGGGTCGCCGATGCTTCGCGCTACCACCCAGCGGTTATCGTCACCAATGCCGAGTATCGGTTCCTTGTGGCCGAGCAGGCGCAGGAAGCCGGCGTTGCAACATCCGCCGTGCTGCTCGAACCGGTGGCGCGCAACACCGCGGCTGCCATCGCCGCCGCGGCGCTCCACGTGCGCCAGGCCTTCGGCGAACATGCGGTGATCCATGTGCTCGCGTCCGATCACGCCGTTGCAGCCGATGACAACTACTGGTGGAGCGTCGATACCGCGGCCGAGGCCGCTCGCGGCGGCCAGCTGGTTACTTTTGGTATCACCCCCACGGCGCCTGAGACCGGCTATGGCTATATCGAAGTCGGCCCCGAGCTCGGCAATGGGGTGCTCAGTGTGGCGCGCTTCGTCGAAAAGCCCGACCGTGCCAACGCGGAAAGGATGCTGGCGGCCGGAGGCTACTATTGGAACTCCGGTACCTTCATGCTCGGCGTCGCCAGCTTCCTCAGCGAAGTCGAGACGCTGGCGCCCGAGAGCTTCGCCGCCGCCGCCGCCGCTGTTGCCGCCGCCAAGACCGACCTCGATTTCATCCGCCTCGATGAAGCCGGTTTCAGTACAGCGCCCAACATCTCGGTGGACTACGCCATCTTCGAGAAGTCGAGGCGCGTGGCGCTGGTTCCTGTGACCTTCCCCTGGTCTGATCTGGGCGCCTGGGACGCGGTGTGGAAGGTGTCCGACAAGGACATCGCCGGCAACGTCATCACCAATGGCAATGCCACGCTTTCCAACACTCGCAATTCACTGATCGTATCCGAGCGTGCGCATATCGCGGTGGATGGGCTGGACGATGTCGCAATTATCGCCTCGGAAGACGCCATCTATGTCGGCCGTCTGTCGGAGGCGCAGCGGGTCGGGCCGATGGTCAAGGCGCTGCGGGCCGACCCGGCTACCCAGGGCTTGACCGAAATCCACCGCACCGCCTACCGGCCCTGGGGCGGCTATGCCTCGGTGCTCAACGGCGACCGCTTCCAGGTGAAGCGCCTGTTCGTCAAGCCGGGCAAGAAACTCAGCCTGCAGAAGCATCACCATCGGGCCGAGCATTGGGTCGTGGTGAGCGGCACCGCCGAAGTCACCCTCGATGGCAAGGTGACGATGCTCACTGAAAACGAGTCGATCTACCTGCCGCTCGGCTGCGTCCATCGACTCGCGAACCCCGGCAAGATCCTGCTCGAGCTGATCGAAGTGCAGACCGGATCGTATCTGGGCGAGGACGATATCATCCGCATCGAGGACGAGTTCGGCCGCGCCTGACCAGGGGCAGCGTCACTCAGTTCTGGCAGGCGCTGCATCTGCACGAGGTAGCCCGGGGCCAGTTGCCGAGGATTGCTGTTGCCGCTCATATAGGCAGGACGCGTCGCTTCGGGGTTGTGAATGAAGATCACGATATTCGGCTCGGGTTATGTCGGTCTTGTTACGGGCGCTTGCCTGGCCGATGCGGGCAACCAGGTCGTCTGCGTCGATATCGATGCCGCCAAGGTGGCGTTGCTCAATGACGGTCACGTGCCGATCTACGAGCCGGGGCTCGGGGCGATCATCGCCAGCAGCCGTGCGGCCGGCCGCCTCGCCTTCACCACCGATATTGCGGTTGGGGTGGCGCACGGCGATGCGCTGTTCATCGCCGTTGGCACACCGGCTGATGAGGCCGGGTCGGCCGATCTCAGATCCGTGCTTGCCGTGGCGCGCAGTATTGGCGAGCATTTCACCGGCTTCAAGGTGGTGGCCGACAAGTCCACCGTGCCGGTCGGCACCGGCGATCGCGTCGCTGAGGCCATCACCGCCGAGCTGGTGAGGCGCGGTTTCGCCGCTGACCCGGCGGAACGGGCGCGCCTCGGCCAGCCCGACTTCACGGTCATCTCCAACCCGGAGTTCCTCAAGGAAGGCGCCGCAGTTGCCGACTTCAATCGACCGGATCGCATCATCGTCGGCGCCGACGACACGCCGGCCGGGCGGCGCGGTCTTGAGCTGATCCGCCAGCTCTATGCGCCGTTCATCCTCAACCACGACCGCACCATGGTCATGGACGTCCGCTCGGCCGAACTGACCAAGTATGCCGCCAACGCCATGTTGGCGACGCGCATCTCGTTCATGAACGAGCTCGCCAATCTCGCTGAGGATCTCGGTGCCGACATCGAACTGGTGCGTCGCGGCATCGGCTCGGATCCTCGCATCGGCTACAGTTTTCTCTATGCCGGCACCGGCTACGGCGGCAGCTGCTTTCCCAAGGACGTCAGCGCGCTTCGGCATAGTGCGGCAGAGCAGGGACGCGAGTTGCGCATCCTCGCCGCCGTCGAGGCGGCGAACACCGCGCAGAAGGATGTGCTCGGTGCCAAGATCCGCGCCCGCTTCGGTGCCGACCTGAGCGGCCTGACCTTCGCGGTGTGGGGCCTGTCGTTCAAGCCCAACACCGACGACATGCGCGACGCGCCCAGCCGCGTACTGATCGCCGACCTTATCCGTCGTGGCGCCGCCATTCGAGCCTACGATCCGGTGGCGATGGACGAGGCGCGGCGCGTTCTGGCGCGCGATCTCGAGGCTGGCCTCGAGCGGATCGAGTTCGCCGACTCCGCCATGGCGGCCGTCGCCGGCGCCGATGCCCTGGTGATCGTCACCGAATGGAAGGTGTTCCGGAACCCCGATTTCGCCGCGCTCGCCGCCGGCCTGGGGCACAAGGCCATCTTCGACGGCCGCAACCTCTATGAGCCGTCGATGCTCGAGGACGCCGGGCTCGCCTATTTCCCCATCGGCAGGCGACAGGTGTTCTGAGGCCTCGCTGAGGAACGTCGCAAGGTGCTACTTGTATAGCTAATCGCTGGAATTTATATCTCGGGCGCTACTGCTGCCTGGGAAGAATTTCGGCCATGCTGACTGCCAAGGGAAAATACGGCCTCAAGGCGCTGGTGCATCTTGCGCAGTTCCCGCCCGGTGAGCTGGCGCTGGTGGCCGATATCGCCTCGTCCAATAAGATCCCGAAGAAGTTCCTCGACGCGATCCTGGGTGACCTGCGCAACGCCGGCATCGTCCAGAGCCGCAAGGGCAAGGGCGGCGGCTATCGCCTGGCGCGGCCCCCCGAGGAGATCAAGGTCGGCTCGATCGTCCGCGTGCTCGACGGGCCGCTGGCGCCGATTCCCTGCGCCAGCCACACCCGCTACGAAGCCTGTGACGACTGTGATGTGGCGACCTGTCAGGTCCGCCACACCATGCTCAATGTCCGCAACGCCATCGCAGAGGTGCTCGATCGCACCACGCTGGCTGAGATGCGTGATGCCAACGGTGAAGTGCTGCCGATCGAGCTGCAGACGGCCTGAGATCTAGAACGTTCACCCAATATGGGTGGTTGAGCTCGACTTCGCATTCCCACCGGCGTCGAGACGCCATGCTTTGCTTCAATGAAGCGATGAAGCTCTCTAGTGGAACTCCGCCAGGCGCTTCTCGCCCGCCTCGATGCGGAATGGCAGCACATTCTCGGGCGGTGGCAGCGGGCATACGGCGAACTCGGTGAAGGCGCAGGGCGGGTTGATCGCCTTGTTGAAGTCGAGGACGATACTGGTCTCGGTGACGTCTTCGCCATAGAGGAAGCGCGACGCCGGGTAGGTCGAATCCCGCGAGGTCGGGTCGCGGATCACGAATTGCGGCGCTTCCGGCGTGCCGTGCGTGGCGATCAGCTCATAGGATTTGCCGTCGTGGGTAAACACCGCCTTATGCGTCACCGCGACGCCGGTGCGGATGTTGCCGGTGGTATCGACATCCATCTCCAATGGCGCCTCGAACGGCACCCAGTCCGCGACGATCCGCCAATCCTCTTGCGCCGGAAAATACTCGATGCCCCGGAATGCTGCCGGCGCCGCCGAAGCCGTGTCGCGGATGCGCAGCGCATTGTCGCCGTTCACCGTGGTGATCTCACACAGGAGGTTGCCGAGCTGGAACTTTGGCGGACTCTTCTTGTTCGGCGTGATGTGGATCGCCTCACCCTCGGTTGGCTGGAACGTCACCGTGCCGTCCGTCTCCTGCGTCACTGTTCCGAGGTGTGCCGGACCGGCCGAGATGACGATGTCATTGTCCTCGGCGCTGCCGACGCTGGCGGCGCCGGGGTCGAGCACGAAGCGGCCGATGATGTTGAGCCAGCCGTTGGGCGCCTTGAGGTTGTCGAGGCGCCTGGTCTTCCAGGCATCGAGTGCGGCGAGATAGTTGGCAGAGCCAGTCATTGGAGTCGTCCTTGCGGTCAGTCGGGCATACGCGGCACGCTGCCCCGTAGCTTTCGTGTGTATTGATGTTGGGGGGTGGCGAGGATTTTGCGAGTGGCGCCGGCCTCGACGATCCGGCCTTTTTCGAGGATTACCATCTCGTCGCAGAGCGCCGCCACGACACCCAGATCGTGCGATACGAACACCAGCGTCATGTCGGCTGCCAGTTGCTGCAGCAGCTCGACGATCCGGATGCGGGTCGAGAGGTCGAGAGCGCTCACCGCTTCGTCGGCCAACAGCAATCGCGGCTTGGCGACGATGGCCCGGGCGATGGCGATGCGCTGCCGCTGCCCGCCCGAAAACTCGTGCGGATAGCGACCGAGGATGCCGGGCTCCAGCCCGACCGAAACCAGCGCGGTTTCGACAAGGGCTCGTCGGTCGCCGGGAATGCTCAGCGAGCGCAGTGGCTCCGACACGATGCCGAGCACATTCTGCCGTGGATCGAGCGAAGAGTAGGGATCCTGGAACACCGCCTGCACCTGCCGGCGATAGTCCCGCATGAAGCTGCCGCTGCGGGTATCGAGCGCCGCCCCGTCGAAGCGGATCTGCCCCGCACTCGGCCGGGTCAGTCCAAGCAACAGCCGGAGCAGGGTGGTCTTGCCCGATCCGGACTCGCCCACCAGCCCGACGCTGGCGCCTGCGCGGATCTCGACCGAAACCCCATCGAGCACCAGTCGATTGCGCGTATAGCCGAAGCTCACATTGTCGACGCTGACGAGGCTCACGCTGTGCCCTCCAGCGCGTCGTCGAATGCCCTGGCTGCCGTCATTAGGGCGCGCGTGTAATCGTGCCGGGGTGCACCGAACACCTCGCGCACCGGTCCGGTCTCCACCTCCACGCCCTGCTGCATCACCACCACCCGCTCGACGATATCGGCCACCACCGGCAGGTCGTGACTGATGAACAGCAGCGCCATGCCGCGCTCCCGCACCAGCCCGTCGAGCAGTTTCAGGATTTCCGCCTGCGTCGTCACATCGAGCGCTGTCGTCGGCTCGTCCGCGATCAGCAGTTGCGGCCGGCAGGCCAGCGCCATGGCAATCGCCACCCGTTGCCGCTGTCCGCCGGAAATCTCGTGCGGGTACGACCGCGCGATCCGCTCCGGCTGGGGCAGGGCGACCTGCTCGAGCAGCGCCAGCACTTCGTGGTTGAGCCCCGCGTGGTCGAGCTGACGCCCATCCCGCCTGGCCCGCCGCCTGAGCGGCTCGGCTACCTGCTGCGCCACCCGCAGCAACGGATCGAGCGCCGTCAGTGGCTCCTGGAACACGAAGGCCACAACCGTTCCACGCAAGCCGTCGAGCACGCGGTCAGGCGCGCCGATCACCTGCCGCCCGCCGATCAGCACCGAGCCGCTCGGCTTGATAGCCGGCGGCAGCAGCCCGGTCGCCGCCATCGCTGTAAGCGACTTGCCCGACCCGCTCTCGCCGATCAGCCCCAGCCGCTCGCCCGGGGCGATGGAGAACGACAGGTCCTTGACCAGCGGCTTGCCATCGACGCTGAGGTTGAGTTTTTCGATCGCCAGCAGGCTCATCGCGAAACCCTCCGCGTCGGATCGGCAATATCGCGCAACCCGTCAGCCAGGAGGTTTACCCCGATCACCAGTGACACCAGCGCGATGCCGGGCGCGATGGCTCCGATCGGCGCGGTGTACACCGTACCCTGTGCTTCCTGCAGCAGCCGGCCCCACGAAGCGTTCGGCGGTGGAGCGCCCAGTCCGAGATAGCTGAGCGAGGCCTCAGCGATCACCGCCAAGCCGAACTGCAAAGCGAAATTGACCGACAGCGTCGGCCAGATGTTGGGCAGCACATGCTGGAACACAATGCCGGGCCACGAGGTGCCGGAGGTCCGTGCCGCCGTGATGTAGTCCATCAGCAGCACCCGCTTGGCAAGTATGCGGGTTAGCCGGGCGACGATCGCCGAGAGGCCGATACCGAGCGCCAGGATCGCCGTGCCGAGGCTCGCCGTATCGCTTGCCGCGACCACCAGCATGGCGATCAAGAGCGTGGGGAAAGCGATGAGGATGTCGAGAGTTGCCGCCAGCGCGTCATCGAGCAGCCGCGTCGCGAACGCCGCCAGCACGCCGAGGGTCACCCCGATCAGCCCGCCGATTGCCACTGCGCCGATGCCGACGATCAGGGCGATGCGTGAGCCGATCATGATCTGCGTGAAGAAGTCCCGGCCCAGCCGATCTGTGCCGGCCCAGTGTTCCCACGAGGGTGGTGCGAGGCGCCCGCCGGTCAGCGCCGTGGGGTCGTATGGCGTCCACACCAGTGTCAGCAGCGCCACGACGACATGCACGCCGACCAGCAGCAGTCCCAGCCACAGCATCGGCGAGCCATGGGAGCGCCGCGTGGTTGCAACAACGGCGCTCATGGCGCGCCCGCCCGTCCGCGCAGCCGCGGATCGATGAAGCGCTGCAGCATGTCGGCGGCAAAGCCGATCAGCAGCACCAGCAGTGTCGAGATGAACAGCACTCCCTGCACATTGGGATAGTCGCGCTGCTGGATCGCAAGCAGCAGCATGGAGCCGAGGCCCGGCAGCGCGAACACCTTCTCCACCACCACGGCGCCGAGGAAGGTTGTCGCCAACTCGATCCCGAGGATCGAGATCACCGGGACGGCGCCGTTGCGGATGCCATGCCGCAGCAGCGCTTCGACAAAGCCCGAGCCGAGCGCCCGGGCGGTTCGAATGTAGTCGCTGCCCAGCACGTCCTGCGTCGCCGAGCGCACATAGCGCAGCAGAGACGCCGCGATCACCAGCGCCACCGTCAGCACCGGCAGCGCCAGTGCCACCGCCGCTTCGCCGAAATTGGTCCACCCCTTCAACGGAAAGCCGCCCGAAGGGAACAGCCTGAGGTTGATGGCGAAGATCGTGACAATGAGGATGCCCAGCCAGAACACCGGAATGGCGATCCCCAGCTGGCTGACGATCGAGATTGCCGCGCCGTACCAGCGGTCGGCCTTCACCGCGGCGATGATGCCCAGCGGCAGTGCAATGACGATCGCGAGCAGGAAGCCGAAAATGGTCAGCGGCAGCGTCACGCTCAGCCGGTTGCCGAGCTCCCCCAGGACGCTCGCCTTGCTGACGAACGAGGTGCCGAGGTCGAAGCGCGCGAGATTGCCGACGAAGCCGACGAACTGCGTCAACAGCGGCTGGTCCGAGCCCAGTTGGCTGCGGGCCGCTTCGATCTGCGCCGCGGTGGCGCCGACCCCGAGCAGCGCATTGGCCGGATCGCCTGGCAGCAGCCGCAGCAGCACGAATAGCACCACCGCGGCAATCAGCAGCGACAGCAGCAGGATGGCGAAACGCCGGAGCAGGTAGGTGAGAATGGGAGTGTGGCCTTCGATATCTTGGATACTTCCACCATACCGTGCCCCACCCACCGGGTCATTCCCGCGAAAGCGGGAATCTCTGTTTGCGATGCCGCAGCAGAAATCAGAGATCCCCGCTTTCGCGGGGATGACACCGAGGTTGATGGCAGGCTGGATGAGGGTGGCGACGCGCGCCGCCCTCCAAAAAGCCTACTTCGCCTTCTGGATGCCGTAGGCGAAGAACTGCGAGTTCAGCCCGTTCACCGGGTAACCGGTGACGTTGGCCGCCGACACCACGATCTGCGGATAGAGGTAGAGCCAGTTGCTGGCCGCGTCCTCGGCGATGAGTTTGTTGGCTTCGGTCAGCTTGGCGGTCTGCTCGTCGGTGGTCGCTGCCGCCTCGGAGTCGGCGATCAGCTTCACCACTTCGGGGTTGTTGTAGCCCCAGTAGAAGTCGGGGTTGCCGTAGAACACGATGTCGCGATGGTTGACGTGCTCCTGCAGCGTCGCCTGGAAATCGTGCGCCTTGTAGATCTTCTCATACCACTCGTTGGCGGTGATGATGTTGATGTTCACCTTCACGCCGACCTTGGCGTACTCCGCCTGCAGGAACTGCGCGACGATCGGATGCGGGTCGTAGTCCGGGGTGTCGAGGGTGAACTCGAAGCCATCGGGATATCCGGCCTCGGTGAGCAGCGCCTTCGCAGCGTCGACGTCATACGCATCGACGCCGGTGAGATCGACATACCACGGGTCGGTCGGCGGCACGAACGAGCCGATCAAGGTGCCGTACTCGCCCCAGATCGAGTTGAGCAGCTTCGCCTTGTCGGTGGCCTTGGCCAGGGCCTTGCGCACTTTCACATTGTCGAATGGCGCGACGCGGTCGTTCCAGGCCAGCAGTTCCTTGGTGGTCGAAGCGCCCTCGGTCACCGTGAAGGCCGGGTTGCCGCTGAACTGCGCCAGCGAGTCCGGGCTCTGCACCGAGGTGATGACGTCGACCGCATTGGTCAGCAGCGCGTTGTTCAGCGCCGTCGCGTCGGTGAAGTAGGTGTAGATCACTTCGCCATTGGATGGCGCTGTGCCCCAGTATTTGTCGTTGCGAGCCAGCGCCAGCGCCGAACCGCGGCGCCACTCGCCCAACGTGTAGGGGCCGGTGCCATCTTCGGTCGCGGTGATATCGGTCGCCTTGTCGTTGACGATCCACACGTAGCTGAGGTTGTAGGGCAGCGAGATCGAGCGGGCCGACAGCGTGATCACCACGGTCGCGTCGTCAGGCGTCTCGATGCCGGTGATGGTCGACAGGCTCTTCTTGCGCGAACTCTTCGAGGCTTCGGCGGTGACGCGCTCGATCGAGTACTTCACGTCGGCGGCAGTCAGCGGATCGCCCGAATGGAAGGTCACGCCCGGCTTCAGCTTGAAGGTATAGGTCAGGCCGTCCTCGCTGGCGCTGTAGCTGTCGACCAGCTTGGGCTCCACGGCGCCCGCATCGGTCAGCTGGAACAGCGCCTCATAGACATTGCCGTTGAACGCCTCGTTGATGCCCTGGCCGGCGCCGGCGGTGTTGTCGAGGTTCTGCGGCTCATAGAGCGAGCCGATGCGGATCGTCGCATTGGCATCGAACTCCTGCGCCAGCGCCAGCGGCGCCACGGCAACGCTGCCCAGCAGCGCTGCGGCGATCAGCGCATGACGGATAGAAATCTGGTTCATTCGGGGAACTCCTTTTCGGCATGGACCGGCCTGATGAAAGCGGTCTCACATTGGTATCTGTGTACCGCGCCGCGCCGCAAAACCCTATGCTATTGCTGGTGTAATCCAACTACGCGTGTCGCCATGCGCGAAACACTCTTCGACTGTCGGGCAGGAACGGAAAATCTGGTTCCGGACGGGCCTACGCCATGGGACCATGCCCCCAAGGCGACGGTCGCTCGGATGAGATACCGGATCGAGCGGCGTATCTTGGTGACGGGTAACGCCGGGCTTCTCGGCAGCTATCTGTGCGAGGGTTGGTGTCCCAAGGGGCACGATGTCATCGGTGCCGACAACACCGGTTGGCCAACATCGCTTGCCTGCTCGGCAACGCGCGCTTCGAGCTGACGCGCTACGACATCACCTCACCTTTACGTCGGGGTCGACCGCATTTCCAATCCGGTGCCCGGCTTTGCCCGCCGGCCACCAGCGCGACTGCCCGGGTAACGTCCAGTTGCGTCGAGGAGGCAGTAAGATCAGGCGGCGGTGGCGTTGTGCACGCCCGTCGCAGCAAACCATACCCAGGCTGAGTTTACCTCGATTATACCCGCCGAATAGGGCTTACATGCGTTTGTGAACCACGCTTGCTCCTCATCCGAGGGTGAAATACTGTTCCATGGGGAGCACTCGGCTCCTCGTGCAGAAGAACACGCGTCATTGTTGTGGGGTGCGCATTAATGAAGACTGCTCTCGTGCTGGGTGCTGGCGGATTTATCGGCAGCCACTTGGTCAAGCGCCTCAAGCGTGAAGGGTTCTGGGTCCGGGGCGTGGACCTCAAGTTCCCCGCATTTTCCGAGACGGAGGCCGACGATTTCGTCGTGGGTGACCTGCGCGAGCAGAGCATGGTGACCGGCGTGATCGATCGGGCGTTCGACGAGGTCTATCAGTTGGCCGCCGATATGGGCGGCGCCGGATACATCTTCACTGGCGAGCACGACGCCGACATCATGCACAATTCGGCGACGATCAACCTCAACGTCGCCGACCGGGCTATGAAGCGAAACATCAAGAAGGTGTTTTACTCTTCGTCGGCCTGCATGTACCCCGCCTACAATCAGGAAGACCCAGACAATCCAGATTGCGCGGAGTCATCGGCGTACCCGGCCGCCCCCGACAGCGAATACGGCTGGGAGAAACTGTTCTCCGAGCGGCTGTTCCTTGCCTACAACCGCAATTACGGCATGACCAATCGGGTGGCGCGCTACCACAACATTTTTGGGCCGGAGGGCACTTGGCAGGGGGGCAAGGAGAAAGCGCCCGCCGCCGTCTGCCGAAAGGTCGCAATGGCAACCAATGGCGGCGAGATCGAGATCTGGGGCGACGGCAACCAGACCCGTTCGTTTCTCTTTATCGACGAGTGCCTTGAGGGGACACTTCGCCTCACCCGGTCGGGCTTCGAAGGGCCCGTCAACATTGGTTCAGATGAGATGGTTACCATCAACCAGCTGGTTGACTACGTTTCGGAGATCGCCGGTAAGAAGCTGCATAAGAACCACATAGCCGGACCGACCGGCGTTCGCGGCCGCAACTCCGACAACCACTTAATCGAGGAAAAGCTCGGCTGGCGCCCCTCGCAGTCCCTTAAGGCGGGGCTCGAGAGGACATACGCGTGGATCGAGCGGCAAGTGCACGCGAACTACGACAGAGTTGCGTGATATTGGCCTGACGCTGGAGCTCACCTTGGTGACCGGGCCGCTCAAGGTACTGCTACACGACTATAGCGGCCACGCGCACACCGTGCGCCTGGCACGTGCTGTGTCGGAATTGGGGTACCAGGCTTCGTACGTGTCGTTTGCCGGCTTTCCAACGCCGAAGGGTAAAGTCGATGGCGAAGGTGGCGCCTCCGGCTTCAGGGCCACGCAGTTGAACATCAGTCGGCCCTTCGACAAGGACAACCTGTTGCGCCGACTGGTGCAGGAACTGGAATATGCCTCTGTCCTCGAGCAGCATGTTGCTGCCGAGAGGCCGGATGTCATTGTCTCGTCAAACTCCCCGATCGAAGTCCAGGAGCGCCTGCTCCGTTACTGCCACACCCATGGCGCAGCGTTCGTCTTCTGGTGCCAGGACATCAACAGCGAGGCCATCGGCCGGTTGCTGGGAAAGAAGAACGCGCAGTTGGGAAGGCTGGCGGGATGGCATTATCGGCGCAAGGAGCGTCGGTTGCTCGAGCGCAGCGATGCGCTCGTGGTGATTGCAGAGGGCTTCGCCGACGTCATCCGGGCCGCACCTTGGAACGTCAAGCGTCGCGACATCCAGGTGATCGAAAACATCGCGCCGCTCGACGAAGTCCCGCAATATTCCCGCGACAACGACTGGGCCATTGCCAACATGCGACCATGCCGCAAGCGCATCGTCTACACCGGGACCCTGGCGCGCAAGCATAACCCCGACCTGCTGCTCGAACTGGCGAGGCATGTGGACGCCGACGTGCATCTCTTTTCCCAGGGATCGGCGCCGGACTACGTGAAGCAAAAGGCTGCGGCCGAGGGCCTCGACAACGTTTTTGTACGCCCTTGGGCGACGGTGGAAGACCTGCCAAAGGTGCTGGCAGCTGCCGATGTGCTCTACGCCATGATCGAGCCCGACGCGAGCGTGTTCTCGGTGCCTTCCAAGGTGCTGAGTTATCTGGCGGCGGGTCGGGCCGTCCTGGGTTCCATTACTTCGGAGAACCTCGCGAGCCAGACGGTCCTTCGCGCCCACGCCGGCAAGATGGTGGCTCCGGGAGATGTTCCTGCCTTGCTCGCCGCTGCGTCCGAGCTGCTTTCCAACGACGCCGAACGCGAGGAAATGGGGCGAAACGGGCGTCTATATGCGGAAAGAACGTTCCAGGTGGAAGGTGTGGCGGCGCAGTTCGCCAAGATCATTGCCAGCGTGGCCCAGTCCTCCCGACCTTAGGGATGATTGCCTGGTTCCGCAACTTGCTGGCCGCCTGACCATGCGCGTCGCGGCGCCCTAGCTCTCGCGCAGGTTTGGCCTGCGCGGCCGGTCGGCACGGATGGCCAAGCATGGCGGTCGGGACCAGCCGCAGATCGCGGGCTCGGTGATGAGTGGCGATCGGAGAAGCTGAGCCTTCGCTTCGGTCGAATCTGCATTGGTGGCTGTGCCACGATCTAAGCCACATCTCCGCCGGAACTCGAGCGGACTCTGAACTACCGTTGGCGCATCCAGCGCTTTATCCGGAACCAGCCTTTGCTGCGAAGTAACTCTGCTCGACGTCCCGGACTCGATCGTGGTCTCAACTGACGCCGCAAGCTCTACAACTGCTGCCCGTACCGCCGATCGCGGCGCATTCCGAGTTCGCTCAGGCTTGAGTATTCCCCCGATATTTGACTACGGCCCGACAGCCAGCTAGCGTTTGGAGCGGCTCGTTTTTGAGGATGATGCAAATGGTGCGCCTGTGCGGTACGATCGCCGTGATCTCGCTCATCTCTCCAGCACTTGCCAACGACGCTGCAGTAGTTGATCCGACGCCGCAAGCGGCGCTTGTTCGGGCACCTTTCATAGGTCCGGCGTAGCAGCTGCTGGCGGAAGCCGGGTGATGAAACCGGAGCGCAACTCGCGATCGTCGAATTTGGGCGCTTGGTGCGCCGCGTGCGTCAGTTTGTTGATGCTCGTGGCTTCCCTTGCCCTCCTGGTGTTTGAGGCGCGGCCGTATTTCACTTCCGGGCTCAGGCTGGATCAGAAGATTGCCGCGATCTCAACTGGCCAGTTGGAACCGGGGCTGTCGTTCAATTCACAAACCCTCGTGCTTGACGATTGTCGGCAGGTCCTGACCTCCGTTCGAGTGCGGGTCATGGCAGGAGCCGACAAATCGCCGCTGGTGAGCCATTGTGCTGCGGTGTCGGGTGCTGTCGCGGCGCGGTCGCCGCTCAATGCATATGCCCGATACGTTGAAGCGCTGGCAGCTGCATCATCCGGACAAACAGGTGAACTCGCCGAGAATCTCTTGGCCTCGCAGCGCACCGCACCTTGGGAGGCATGGCTGGCCGGACTGCGTGTCGAACTGGCAGCGCGCTATTTCGATTTGCTGCCGGACGCTGCGCAAACTGCCTACCGATCGGATCTGGCGGCCGCAGCATCGAGCGGCCAGAGCTTGCCGGCCGTCGTGGATGCCTATCGCAGGTACCTGCCGCAGCGCCAGATGATCACCGCAGCCGTCGAGCAGCTTCCGGCACCCATGCAATCGGCCTTTGTCAGTCAGGTGCGGTCCAGCAGCCAGGTAAGTCCATGACGGCCACAGACTCTTCCAAACCCAGAGCCTTGTCACTGGGAGCGCGGCCGCGGCCATCGACCGCGATGTCGGATCGGGGACGGACATCGCATGAGCACGGGTTGAACGTTGCGCTGGCGGTAGTGATGGCCGTCTGGCTCCTCTTGATGCCCCTCCCGCTCGGCAGTGCTCGGCCGGCCTACTGGCTGCTCAATGCCATGGCGGTCGGTGCTATCGGCGCCTGGTACTGGTGGTCGCTTGCGAGGTTGGGGGCGGGAGTGCGGTTTGGGTTGCGGGCGGTTCCGCTTGCGACGCTGCTCTACCTGCTGCTGATTGGATGGATCGTTGTGCAGGCGCTGCCCTTGGGCATCGCCCCGGCCATCTCACTGGCGGATGGCCAAGAACTGGTCTGGCCCTCGATCAGTGTCGCTTCCGATACAAGCTGGCTGGTGCTGCTGCAGATCCTGACCTACGGCGGCTGCTTCGCCCTGATCATACAGGTCGCCGCCAATCGAGCGCGGGCTCAGCTGCTGCTGGAACTGGTGTTTTTCGGTGTCGCCGCCTATGCGCTGCTCGGCTTGGTGTTACTTGCCGAGGGTGACACGCTGCTCGGCGTACAAAAATGGGCATATCAAGGTTCCGCAACCGGCCCATTCGTCAACCGCAACTCCTTCGCGACGTTCCTCTCGCTGGGGGCAGCAGTCGGAGCGGCTCTGCTGACCTGCGCCAATACGCGTCTGCTTCCTCATTCTCGCTGGATGCGCGTTGCACTGCTCCTTGCCGGCCTGCTGATCATCGGCACAGCGATCCTCGCCACCAACTCGCGGATGGGTGCCGCGTCCGCCGCTGCCGGCGTCCTGGTGGCGTTCCTTGTCGGAGGCACACGCGCGAGGTGGGGGCTGCTTCGCTGGGGCGCCGTGGGCGTGATGGCCGTGGCCGGTGTCATTGCCATGGCGTGGGCGTTCGGCAGCGGGGTGCTCGAACGCATCATCACCATCGAGACGGACTCGGCCGATGGGCGCGCTGTGCTCTATTCCCAGGTGCTGGACATGATTCGCGACCGTCCGCTATTCGGTTTTGGGGCCGGGACCTTCGAGCAGGCATTCCCACTCTATCATCAGCTGCCCCTGAGCACCGAAGTGGTCTGGGACAAGGCACACTCGACCTACCTCACGCTTTGGGCCGAACTGGGTGTTGTCGGCGGGTCGCTTCCGCTGCTGGCGATCGCGATAATCGCAATCCAACTGGTGGTGTCGCTTAGGCGGAGCGATGAATACTGGTCTCCGTCCGCGGCGGGGCTGGGTGCAATCGCTGTCGTTGCAGTACATTCGCTGGTCGACTTCAGCATGGAGATCCAAGCCGTCGCGGTGCTGTTCGTGGTGCTGCTGGCGCTCGGTGTCGCGCAGAAGCGCACCGGAAGGGGCCAATGATCTGGGGCAAGCTGGCCGTCTTGAGGGACCTGGTTCGGCCGGCGCCGGCAAAGGTCGAGCCCAGACGACGCCTACAGATCGATGTCGGAGAACGACCGGTCTACGCAATCGGCGACGTTCATGGTTGTCTCGCCGCACTGCGTACACTCGAGACGAAGATCACCGCTGACGCGATGAACAGCTCCCATCGTCCGCTGGTGGTCATGCTTGGCGATGTTGTCGATCGCGGCCCTGCGTCAGCCCAGGTGATCGACCATTTGTTGACCGCAGCGCCCGACTTCGACCGGATATGCCTTGCCGGCAATCACGAGTTGGCAATGGCGGCTTTCTTGCGCGCCCCTCGCCGACGCCATGAGTGGCTGGACTTCGGTGGGCTCGAAACCTTGCTGTCTTACGGGATCGAGGAAACTGCTCTTCACCGAGCCCTCGCCAAGCTCGATCGTCTCCAGGCCTTGGTCGATAGTTACATACCGGGTGATCACCGGCAGTTCCTCGATGAGCTGCCGGTTCTGCTCGAAACGCGTCAGCATATATTTGTGCATGCCGGCTTGCGACCGGGCACCCCTATCGAAATTCAGCATGATTCCGATTTGGTCTGGTTTCGAGACAGTTTTTCGTCAGACTATGCGGAGTTTGGCAAAACTATCGTCCACGGCCATACACCGGTTGTGAAGCCGCTGCTGTCGCAACATCGCATCTGTGTCGATACGGGGGCGTATGCAACGGGTCGGTTGACGGCGGTGAAGCTGGTGGCAGGCAACGAGCCGTTCGTGCTGGCGGTAGGTCCGACCACGGCTCAAGGAGGCAATCATTCGCTTGGCTGACCCACCGATCGAGAGGATCGCAGCCCCCGAGTCGGGAGTCGATGTGCGAAGCATCCTTGGCATGCTGCGCCGGCGGATGTGGCTCATCATCATCACCACGCTCGTTGTGGTTGGCGTGGCCGGCGGCGTCGCGGCTAACTTGAAGAAGGTTTATGCGGCGTCCGCCCTCGTCCTGTTCGATCCGAGCAGCAAGGATCTGCTCGCAGGTAGTACGCAGATGACAACTTTATCGGACTCGTCGCGCGTTGACAGCGAAGTCGAACTCGCCCGGTCGGAGGCGACGATCAGCCGGTTGGTCGAGGCCTATGGGCTCGTCAAGGACGACGAGTTCGGAGTTCAGATTTCTCTGTGGGACAAACTGCTTGCGTTCTTCCGGATCGCCGAGCCTACGATGCCCGGCCCAGATGCGCTGGTTAAGAACGTCACCAATCAGGTGAGCAAGGCTGTCAGCGTCCGCCGCAACGGCCTGACTTATGTGATGGCATTCCAGGCGACCACCCAATCGCCCGAAAAGTCTGCCACGCTCGCGAACGCTCTCGCCGAAACTTACATCAGAATGCAGCTCGAGGGGAAAATCGCGAGCGTTCAGACTGCGTTTGACGTTGTCACCGCACGAATTGCCTCTGCACAGACTTCACTTGAGGGGGCGGAAAGGGCGTTTGACGGGTTCATCGACAGCAATCTCGATGCAATCGCAACGGCGACAGGGAGCACCAAGCTGGTAGACATACGGCGCCAGCTCTCGTCAAGCGTCGCAACGGCGGATCAGCTGCAGTCCAAGGTATCACTGGCGTCGGGTGCGCTGGATCGTGGTGACTGGACGACTCTCAGTGATGCACTAGCCACTGAAGCGGTGCGACAGTACGAACTCAGGCGACAGGAGCTGCAGACAGCACTGGCCGGAGCCGCCGACGGCTCGCTCGGCGCAGTGAACCTGCGAGCTGAACTCGCCAAGGTTGAGGAGCAGTTTGCTGCCGAAGCACGTCAGGCGGTCGCCGGCCTGCGCAACGACATCGCCGAGGCGCAGGCTCGGTCAACCGACCTGCGTTCCGAACTGCGCACGACGGTTCAGGACAGTGATCTGCCGGCAGGCCTGCGGACCGATCTCTACAGGTTGCTCCGCGAGGGTGAAATCGCGAAAAGCCAGTACGACGCGCTCCTCTCAAGCCAGAAAGACTTCGACGCGAGAACTTCCTTGCAGGTCCCCGATAGTCGGATCGCATCTCCTGCAGTGCCGCCCAGCGAGGCATCGTTTCCGAACGTCAGGGTGATCGTGGCGCTTGCAGCCGCGATCGGGCTGGGACTCGGGCTGGCGCTTGCGTTCTTACTGGAGAATTTCATCGGCGGATTTACCGACGAGCGTCAGCTTGAAGCCGTAAGTGGCACCAAGGTTGTGGCCGCCATTCCGCGTCTGCGTCCGATGCGCCACAATGAGCACGAAGCGGGTGTGTCGTCATATGTGCCACATGCTCCGTTGTCGGTGTTCGCGGAGACCGTGCGGCGTGCGCGCATCGGCGTCGATCAGGCGCTTCGACGCCATCGCGGGACGTCACCGGAGGGAGGCTCGGTGATCATGGTCGCTTCGTCGGCCCCCGGGGAAGGCAAGACCACCTTGGCGTTGTCACTCGCCCGCACCTACGCCCTTTCGGGCGTGTCAACGCTGCTCATCGATTGCGACCTTCGCAAGCCCGGGATTCATCAGCAGTTGGGTATATCCCCGTTGTCCGGTCTGCTGGACTATCTTGGAAAGGGCGACGATGCCCCGGAGCTCACCTCCATCATCGTCACGGACGATGAAAGCGGCGCGAAGATTGTCCCGGGCTCTCGACGCAGCGACATCCCGACCGACCAGTTGGTGGCGAGCGCGAGCTTTGCGCGATTGATCAAAGCGGCGCGACAGACCTTCGACGTCGTGATCCTGGACACCGCGCCGGTCGGCCCGGTGGTCGACAGCCTCTACATTGTGCCACATGCCGACGTGGTTGCATTTGTGGTGCGGTGGGCCGCTACTCCTCAGCAGGACGTCAAGGAGGCGATGCAGGCGATACGAGACGCCAAGCCGCCAGGGACGGAGTTGGTGGCCATTCTCAGCCAGCAACGTTCGGGTATCCGCGGCTACTACAACAAATCAAAGTACGCCGGGTATTACACGAGTGGCTGAGCCCCTGGAGCACCACGCAGCGACCGGCCGGCCAGCGTTGGCGTCCCGGTCGCGCCGGTCGTCGTTGGCTGATGCAGGTCCACGGCCGGCTGGGGACTCCCGACCTTCTATCCAGTTGCTGTTCCAGCAGAAGTCGGGTTTCGCCGCCCTTTTGTCGGAGAAGTATCCATGGTAGGAAAGATGTAAAAATGGCTGGTTCCCGTCACCGACGACGTTGATGACTATCGATCGACGATCCAGTGAAAGAATTGGGCCCCATGGGTGGTGTAGTTGTCACGCTCGAGCGTGCAAGCGCCGCTGCTGGCGGCAGAATCCAGACGAGGGTGCGCATGCGTTATCGGATAGTGTTGGCCGCAAATATCGCTCTCGCTCTGGTGGCGACGCCGATCTGCGCACTGGCGCAGGATGGAGTTGATCTGGTCACCCTGGCGGCAGAGGACCCGAACGCCTTCGTCAAGACCGTGCAGTCTGAGTTGGCCGGTCTGGGCTACCCCGATCTCCCGCAGAATGGGTTGCTGGAGAGTTCTACGATCAAAGCCATCAACGCGCTGTGCCGCAAGGCGGATGTGCTCGCCAAGTGCCAGACCGGACCACTTTCCCCGGTTGGTGCTGACGCAGTGGTCAGTGCGCTCGCCGCCGCAAAGGCATCTCAGGCTGCTGCCTCGGCTCCCGCTGAACCGGCGGAAGCGGCTGACCCCACAAGCGAGACAGATGCTCCCGCCCCCGCAGAGGCGCCCGCCGCTCCCGCTCCGGCAGCTGAGGCTCCAGCCGCCGCAGCCGCACCCGAGGAAGCTCCAGCCGCCGCAGCTGCACCCGAGGAAGCTCCAGCCGCCGCAGCGGTACCCGAGGAGGTTCCTGCCGCTCCCGCGCTGACGTCTGACGGAACGCCCGTTTCCAGCAGCGACTGGTACGGGGGCACGGAGAACGGGCTCACAGCAACTCCTGTCGCGTCTGGTGACACCGGCGTGACATTCTCAATCGTCGGCGTGACGACCGGGAAAGGCTGGGTCAATGCCTATGCCAGTTCCTACATCGAAGCGGAACCGGGAAGCGCCTGGACCTTCAAGGTCGATGCTTCGTTCACATCCGAGGCAAACGCCGGAACGGCAGTCGTGCGCATGGCTGCCCATCTGGCAGATGGGACCTACATTTCGGAGCTGGGTGAGGGCATCCCCTTGGTAGGAGATGGTCCGTTTGTCTTTTCTGGCGTGGCGCCCGACCGCACCGAGTTCGTCACGGCCTTTATCCAGATGGATTACGCCCTGGGCACCGACGTGAACAGCCAGCTGAAGATAATTTCCGCCTCGATTGGCCGGTGAGTCCCAGGAGCCGATTGGCTGGGGCCGCGCGCCGGACACGGAGGAGCTGTTCTGACCAGTAGAGCCGGCTGTAGTACTCAACAGCCCCACTTCCTCGCGGTGGTTGCAAACGCTCGCACGGGTATTCCCTGCCATGCCGACAACGTTCGTGGGTCACGCTACCGAGAGCGGGAAGCTACGATTGGGCAGTAAACCATTCCGCCGTATTCAGTTGCAGGTTTCGGCTGTTTGGGGCCGATTGTTTGGTTCGAGAACTTCCTTCGCGCGCGATACGGTCATCAGCTTTTCTGGCGCAATCCTTGCGCGGGTGATCACACTGGCGTCGCTGCCTTTGGTCACGCGGGTCTACGACCCAGCCGCTCTTGGTGCCTGGGCAATCGTTCTTACTCTGAGCACGTTTGTCGTGCCGCTCGCGACCATGCGGTACGACGTTGCCTTGGTCATTGCGCCCACACGCCGGCTGGCTGCGTCGCTCGTCGTGGTCATGGCGGCCTTTACCGTGGTCACTGCGTGCGTGATTGCCGTGATAATAACGCTGGCACCAGCGTCGCTTCTGGAAACGATTTCCGGCTTGGGAGCGGACGATCAGAGGCTGCTCGCCTTTGTTCCGCTTGTGCTTGTAGCGCTTGCTCTGCAAGCGTCCGTGCAGGCTTGGCTGGTGCGCGAACACCGGTTCGGCCTGGTGAGTCTGGTCCAGCTTGGTCAGGCGACCTTCACGGCGGTCGCAACTCTCGCGCTGCCCGTATTTGCCGGAGCAGACGCAGTTACTGCCACCGCAGCAGCAACGCTTGGTATGGGTCTCGCAACGACGATTGCGGTATCGGCTTGCCTGACAGACGTAATCAAGCGATCCCGCTGGCGGATTGCCGAGACCGCGCGCTTGGCCGCAATACGCTTCAAGGTGTACCCAACCTTCTTTATGCCATACTCGCTCAGCGCCGGATTGGTGGAGCGAGTGGTTCAGGTGATCTTGGCAAGCGCTTATTCGATTGGCGCCTTAGGGGCGTTTTATGTTGCCCGGCAGCTCGTCATGGCGCCGGCTACATTGCTGGCGGGAAGTTTGCGCCAGGTGCTTTTCGCTCATAGCGCGCGGGAAACCGACCTCGCCCACACCAGACGCAGAGTGCGTCGGATACTGGATCTGCTGGTCGATCTTGTCGCGCCGGCACTTGCCTTCTGTCTGCTGTGGCTAGAGCCGGCACTAACAATCGTCATGGGCGACGACTGGGCCCGACTTAGCCACTTTGCATGGTGGATATTGTTTCCGGCTTCCGCTTATCTGCTAACGGGATGGCTGGACCGATTGTGGGACGTCACCGGTCGACAGCGAACAGCCGTTGTCCTACAACTTGTCTCGGATGCGATATTGATTGCACTTGCTGTACTTAGCTGGAGAGCCGGACTTGACGATATCGGCATGGTGGCCGCGTTATCCGTCGGTACCGCTCTGTACAACCTTATCTGGCTTGGCATGACCCTTCGCTTGATCGGCAGTTCCTACGGCGAAATGCTCACCATGGCCGCGCGATTGGGGGGCTTGGGCACGATTTGGATAGGGATCCATTTCCTCATTGCCAGTTACATGCCAGGCGCGATGGCGATTGTGCTTGCCGCTCTGCTGCTACTGGTTTCCCTCACCCCTCCCGTCGTTTCCCTAGCCTCGAGGTTGCGGGCCAATACTGATGCGGGAGCAGCGCCTTGAATCGAGATACCTGGGCCAAATACTGGCGCGACAAAACGAATCCAGAGCACTCGGCTAGCGACGCAGCCTATTACGATCTCATGGCTGAGGAGTTGCGCATCATACTCGGACACCGAGAGCACGATTCGGTGTTTGAGATTGGTTGCGGAAATGGCGCCTTCTACGAACGCTTGGGGTTTGACCGGGCTAATTATACCGGGATCGATTTTTCTCCGGGGATGCTTTCAGTATTCCGTGAGAAGTACCCTGGTGTACAAGTTGCGATGGCCGATGCACGGGTTTACGCGCCCTCTACGCCGGTTGACCTCGTATTCTCAAATGGCGTTCTACAGAACTTCTCCGCCACCGATATAGATCGACACTTGAGCGCGGTGCTGCCCGCGCTCAAGCCGGGCGGTGAGATTCTCCATGCCGCAGTCCCTTGGAACCTGCTGCGCTACGCATTCTTCTCGGGGGCAATTCACGGGAGGAAGCGCAGTCGACTTCGCCACTTCGTCACCTACGCGGCGGCCCGCACCGGAATTCGACCAGCGATCGGCCATTGGTATTCGGTTGATAGAATTCGCTGCATCGCGGACAAACACGGCCTCGACGTGACGTTCTACGGCTCGATCCTCTACCCTTATCGGTTCAGTGTTCGCATGGTGCGACGTGCCTGACGATGACCAGCGGTGCAACTGGACCCTGTTCGAAGAGCAGTATTGGCTCGATGCCGTAGCGCCGGGGCGGTGGCAGGCCGTGGAGATCAGGCAGGACGGTCAAGTGGTCGGGCGGTTGCCCTACGCGACGAAACGACGGTTCGGACTGACCGCATTGGGATCTCCCACACTCACGCCATGGGGTGGCCCTTGGATCAAGCCCAGTGGCGCGAAGCTCGCCAACGAGCTGGGGCATCAGCATGAAGTCCTCGAACAGTTGATCCAAGGCCTGCCCAGGGCAGACCGAGCGACGATCTCGTGCGCGCCAGAATTCCAGAACCTGATGGCGTTCCATTGGGCCGGTTATGGGCTGAAGCTAGGTTACACCTATCGGCTCAGCGACCTCGGCAACAGCCAACGACTCTGGGATGATATGCGGGAAAACGTCCGCCGCGGCTGTCGAAAGGCTGAGAGACTCACCGAGATCAGCGCAGAGCACGGGGTGGGGACTGTCATTGCCGCCATGGAGAAAACCTTCAGGCGGCAGGACATGGACATGTCGGGATGGTTTCCGACGTTGGAACGCATCGACGATGTCATGGGGCGCCGAAACCAGCGCGCCATCTATGCCGCCGAGGATGCACAGGGTCGCATCCATGCCGCGGTGTACATTGCCTACGACGATCGCCACTCCTTCTACCTGTGTGGGGGCGGCGATCCCGAACTGAGAAACAGCGGGGCGCACGCTCTCACCTTGTGGCATGCCATCAAGGATAGCGCTACGCGCTCCCAGATGTTCGACTTCGAAGGCTCGATGGTTCGCAACATCGAGACGTTCGTCAGGGGGTTCGGACCGCGCCAGGTGCCGCGGTTCACCGCATCGCGGTCATCGGCCGGCATGAAGCTGTTGGAGGCCATGGGCTTTGGCTAGTCTCACCGCGGTCCCGGAACTCGCTGTAGCGGTAGTCACTCCATACTCGGCCGACGGCCGTTGCAATTTTGACGGGGTGGCTAGCGAACGCAGGCAAGAGCCACCAGTAACCGCACTGACCGTTGTGAGCACATAGGGAACATTTGGGATGGCCGTTCGCTTCCTCGACCTCAACAAGCAGTACCAGTCGATGAAAGCCGAAATCGACACCGCCATTGCAACGGTGATCGCCGACGGCACCTTCATCAAGGGTCCGCATGCGGATCGCTTCGAAGCGGAGTTTGCCGCATATCAGCGAGCGGGTTACTGCATCGGTTGCGCCAACGGAACCGATGCCATCGAGATGGCGCTGGAAGCACTCGAACTGCCAAAAGGCTCGGAAGTCATCGTTCCGGCCAACACCTTCATTTCAACGTCGGAAGCAGTGACCCGCTCCGGATTGAAGGTCGTCTTCTGCGACTGCGATCCGGACGATTACACGATCTCGATTGAGGGCCTGCAGGCCAAGATCACTTCGAGGACGCGAGCGATCATCCCGGTTCACCTCTATGGGCAGCCCTGCGACATGGAAGCTGTCATGCACATCGCCGGCCAGCATGGGCTGAAGGTGATCGAAGACTCGGCCCAAGCCCATGGCGCGGAGTTTCGTGGGCAACGCGTCGGGACGTTCGGTGATTTCGGAACGTTCAGCTTCTACCCAGGCAAGAACCTCGGCGCATACGGCGACGCCGGGGTCATGGTCACCGGTGATGAACGCCTTGCATCGAGTGTTCGCAAGCTCGGCAATCACGGGCGCATCAGCAAATACGACCACGAGTTTGAGGGGCGAAACTCACGGCTGGACGGGATGCAGGCGGCAATCCTGTCGGTCAAGCTGCGTCGGCTGGATGATTGGATCGCGCAGCGGATCGCCATAGCCGAAGCCTATCGCGAGTTGCTCGTCGGGGTTGGAGACCTGGTGCTCCCGGCCAGGCGGCAGGGTACGCGACATGTCTACCATCTATTCGTGGTGCGAACGTCGCAACGCGATGGGTTGCGTAGCCACTTGGGGGACCGTGGCATCGAATCCGGGATCCACTATCCGAAAGCGCTGCCGAAGCTGCAGGCCTATGCCGACTATGGTCAGGCGACCGAGCCCTTCTTCGCCAACCTTGCAGATACGCAGTTGCTCAGCCTGCCAATCGGGGAACATATGTCGCTCGATGACGCGCGTGAGGTGGCGGCGGCTTGTATCGAGTTCTTTCAATCAAGCGGGCGGGCCTCTTAGGCACGCCTGCAGCAGCTTGGCGCGGTGGCTGGGAGCCAGGACGTGACTGATCATCCCCATCCCTTCGCCGCCGCCGCGGCATCGGTTGACATCACCCCTGACGAGTCGTTGCCGTTGGCCGGCTATGGTGATCGCCACGGACCATATGACCAGGTGGCCGATCGCCTTGAGGCGAACGTGCTGTTGCTGCGTCTGGACGATGCCTTCGTGACCTTTATCAGTTGCGACCTGCTGTTTGTGGGGCAGGTGCTGCGCCAGCGTCTTGAGGCGCTGTTGCCCGGAATACCGTCGGAACGGCTCTTCATCAGCGCAACGCACACGCATTTCGCCCCGGCGACAGTTGCCGCCATGCCGGAACTTGGTCGCGCTTCGCTGGAGTACATCGAAAAGGTCGCGCAGGAGATTTCGGCCGCGGTGCAGGCGCTATTGCAGTTGGTGCTTCCGGCAGCAACGGTCAAGTTGAGGCAGGGCCAGTCTCATGCGGGAATCCATCGTCGGCTGCCGGTCGTGCGTTGGCGCCTGGGCTGGCCACCGAGGCGCGCGAAGTGGGAGATGCGACCGAATGAGGATGTCGCGATCGACACCCGGCTGCGCATCCTATCGATCACCGACACTAATGACAGGCTACTTGCCATCTGTTGGTCATACGCGTGTCACCCCGTCTGCTACCCGGACAAGACGCATCTAAGCGCGGACTTTCCGGGGGTTGTGCGCCAAGCCATCAGGGAACGGTTTGGAGATGTCCCGGTGTTGTTCTGGCAGGGCTTTGCTGGCGATATCAGGCCGAGGGCGATTGTGGCTTCAGACCCACCCAGTTTCGGTCCCTTCACCGCCACGCAATGGCACGAATGGTCGAATGGGCTGGCGGAGAACGTGCTTGCCGCGATCGAGATGCCGGGCCAGGCAGTTGCCGGAAGAATCGCCGCGGTGCGCCGGCAGATTCCGTTGCCGGAACTTGGCCTCAATGGCGGCGACCGAAGCATCTCCATCCACGAGGTGCGGCTGGGGGATAGCTTGGAACTCTTCGGCATTGCGGCCGAGCCGGTGAATGCCTATGCGGCCAAGCTGGAGGCTGCGCGCGGGGAGACCACGGTTGTTGGCGTAGGTTACATTGATGACGTTCCCTGCTACCTGCCCACCGATGAGATGCTGGCTCAGGGCGGCTACGAGGTAACGGGGTTTCGCCGGTTGTTCGGGGTTTCGGGGCGCTTTCGGCGCGGCATCGAGGCGCGGATCGTCCGCGAGTTCGAACGGCGGCCACTCCGAGCATCCCCACGTGACTAAGGCTTGGTTGTTCTGGCAGGCACGAACGCCAGCCAGTTGCGGCGGCTGGCGCGCGTATGTTCGTTACGGTCAGCAATGCGTGCGTGTCGGCAAGGACCTCGCTTAACCCATTCTGCAGACTTCCAAAGCGCACTCTGGAGGGCAAGATTTCGGCATGCTACTCTTTTTGCTAGCAAAAGGGCTTACGCGCGCTTGGTGACGCACGAGAACTTCTGCTATTTGGGTGGGGGAGTTCTCGGATGCTGAAAGTTGCACTGGTCGGTGCAGGGCGCATTGCTCGGCGGCACGCAGAACTCCTGGGCGGATCGCAACTTGACTGCGCCCGCCTCGTCGCAGTCTGCGACATCCGCGAAGATCGAGCCCGCGAGCTTCACGACCTTTACGAGGTTCCGTACTTTTCCAACATGCACGACATGATGCGGACGGTCGACGCCGATGTCGTAGCCGTGCTCACGCCGAGCGGCATGCACGCCGCGCACGTTCTGGAACTGGCCCCGTACCGCAAGCACATCCTGGTCGAAAAGCCGATGGCGCTGACCCTGACGGACGCTGACGCCATGATCAAGGCCTGCGACCGCTACGGCGTCCGGCTGTTCGTGGTGAAGCAGAACCGCTTCAACGTCCCTGTAGTCAAACTTCGCGAGGCCCTGGTCTCCGGCCGCTTTGGCAAGCTCATCCTTGGTACCGTCAGGGTGAGGTGGTGCCGCGACCAGGCCTACTACGACCAGGATGACTGGCGCGGCACCTGGGCATTGGACGGGGGGGTGCTGTCAAACCAGGCCAGCCACCATCTCGACCTGCTCGAGTGGATGATGGGGGACGTACAAAGCGTGTTCGGCAGAAGCATCCGGGCGCTTGCCAAGATCGAAGCCGAGGATACGGCGGTGGTAACGGTCAAGTTCACCGACGGCGCGCTTGGCGTGATCGAGGCAACGACCGCCACGCGCCCAAAGGATCTGGAGGGATCCATCTCCATCCTGGGTGAGAAAGGCACCGTCGAGATCGGTGGCTTCGCGGTCAACGAGATGAAGGTGTGGAATTTCGTCGACAAGCGCCCCGGCGACGAGGACATCCTCGCAAACTTTTCCGTTAACCCACCAGATGTATACGGATATGGGCACTACGAGTACTACAAGCACGTGGCGCAATGCATCGAACAAGGGATGCCAATGCTGGTCGATGGGCTTGAGGGTCGCCGCAGCTTGGAGTTTATCACGGCGATCTATGAGTCGATTGAGACTGAACGGGAAGTGTCGCTGCAGTTCCGCCCGTCGTTCAGCCGGCTGGGACAGCCAGGGTAGGCTGCCACTAGAGTGACACCGTAATGAAGATACTCATACTGAACGCAGACACGGATGAGTTCCTGCGTTGGTTCTATCGCTCCTCGCCCGGCCTCGAACACGCATCATATGATACGCAACTGGCTGCTCGGCACGAGACGCTGTATGGCTTCTCGGACTTTTACTCGCGGAATTTCGCTGCGCTCGGTCACGAAGCTCGCGAGATTTTCACCAGCAATATCTGGCTTCAATCGGCCTGGGCCCGCGAACATGGGCTCGCGACCCCGTCGCTGCCAACTTCCATACTGCGCGAGGACAGCCACCTGGTGTCGCGCGTCAAGCGGATGCTTCGCCGCTACAAATCGACTTTGATGCCGATCGGTAAGGGCCTGGGTCTCGTCAGGACGACACCCAGTTTCGTAAAATCCATCCTGCTGGCGCAAGTCGAAGAGATGCGGCCCGATGTCATCATCAACCAAACCACATCCGTCATTGACGCGGACACGATGCGGTTGATGAAAGCAAATGGTCGTACGCTTGTCATCCAGCAGGGCGTAGCACTGCCGAATGGCGCGGACGTCAGTCCATATGATTTTGGCATCTCGATGCTGCCATGGGTGGTGGACCGCTTCCGAGAGCAGGGGATTCAAGGCGAGCAGGTTCATCTTGCCTTTGAGACCAGTGTGCTCGACCGTCTCGGCCCAGCACCGGCCAAAGATATCGAGGTGAGCTTCGTCGGCAACATCGCGGCGAGCCACGGGACGCGCATAAAGCTGCTGGAGCAGATCGCCGAGAGATTTCCAATCGCCCTTTGGCTTCCCTCGCTCAGCGGTTTGCCTGCAGACTCCCCGCTGCGCAAGTATCATCGGGGCCAGGCTTGGGGACGTGGCATGTACGACGTGCTTCGCCGGTCTAGAATCGTCTGGAACTCGCATATCGATGACGCCCGCGATTTTGCGGGAAACATGCGGTTGTTCGAGGCGACGGGCGTGGGCAGTTTCCTGATGACCGACAACAAGAGCAATCTGGCAACGCTCTTCCGGCCGGGCGACGATGTTGCGGCCTACGATTCCGTCGATGACTGCCTGCGGGGAATTGAGCATTACCTAAAGAACGACGGCGACCGCGAGGAGATCGCACGCCGCGGCCAGGCGACGACGTTGGGGCGACACAGCTACCGACAACGTACAGAACAGATTCTCGGGCTGGTTGCGAAGTATGGGCGGTGACCCCGCCGGATAGCTCGAACAGTCTGCCCCCGGGAAACGCTGCAATCTTTGGTGCGAGGACCGATGACATCCGAAGACGGAAATCGTCCTGAGATCCATCAGGCGGGCATTCGCTCGGTGCAGTTTGGCGTCGGCGTAAAGGTCGTTGAGCCGGTCAATCTCTATGGCTGCGCGATCGACGATGGCTGTTTCATAGGTCCGTTTGTCGAGATTCAGCGTGGTGCGGTGATTGGCGCCCGGACCCGGATACAATCACACGCTTTCGTCTGCGAACTGGTGAGCATCGGTGAAGACTGTTTCGTTGGGCATGGTGTGATGTTCATCAACGACACCTTCTCGACGGGAGGTCCGGCCAAGGGGAACAAGGACCTGTGGAAGCCGACCAGCATCGGCAATCGGGTGTCGATCGGATCGAACGCCACTCTGTTGCCGGTCGATGTGTGTGATGACGTGGTGATCGGCGCCGGCGCTGTCGTAACGCGCGACATCGTCCAACCTGGCGTCTACGCCGGAAACCCCGCCCGCAGACTCATGGATTGACGCGGCAGGCGCACGGCAGATGCACTGGACTGTGCCGTCCGGCGATCGAGGGATTGGCTTGGCTCTGCTCGAGTACCGGTAAGTCCCGCTCTCGCGTCTGGGCGGCAGGGCTTCATGAAGAATGTCGAGGCACCGGTCAGCGCCGAAATGCTCTCGTGGGGCACGCTGTCGATGTCGGTGGACTCGTCCCCATCACCCAGCCACCGAGCCCAGTGCAGCATTAACCCTGACGTATGAGGCAATTGCCTTGGCCCCCTGCGTCAATAGGCTCAAGCTCCGATTGCTGCTATGAACCAAGAATGCTCGCTTTCGGCCTACTACTGATTTGTATTGCAGTTGGATGGCGCCGTCCGGGCTTCCTGATCGCCCCATTGTTTTACGGCTATACCGCCGATGTGCTGGGTGCGCCGGGTGGGATGAGCACCGCTATTGTCAGCGCATCGGCCGCCGCGATCTTGGTCATTAGGCAGTGGCGTTCGTTGGCGTCGTTGAGGTTCACTGCTCTCGATCTGGCCGTGCTCGCCTTTCTTGTCTGGCACAGTATCTCGGCCACATGGATGCCGAACGCCAACTACGGTGCCAGCCAAATTCCCAACCTACTGATGTCGACACTGAGCGTTTACGTGGCGGCACGGTTGCTCGGTCGACTTCCGGATCCGTCCGATCGAGCCAATGAAGTTGCATGGGGTCTTGCACTGCTAGGCAGCAGCATGGCTGTCCTCCTGACAACTCAGGGATCGGTTGTCGACGGCCGGCTACGCCTGGGAGATGCATCCGCTGTTGGACTGGCGCAACCCTACCCTTTGGCAGCGTTGGCAGCCCTGTTTCTCGTGTTCAGCGCCGCCAGGCCGACATACAAATCCATCGCCTTCGTGTGCTTCATCGTACTGCTGTACACGGCAATAATCAGCGGGACGCGCGGCGCCGTCCTCGCGCTCGCAGCCGGAATGATCACCTTGTTCCTGTTTGCCTCGCACCGCCAGAAACTCATTACTGTTATGATCGGCGTACTGGCTGCGGTTGTGGGTGGAGCATGTTTCATAATGATGGGGATCGGCGCCGAGACGACGTTACGAGTATTTGAGTTGGAGAGCTATGGGAGCGCAAGTGACGCTTCAAGTCTGGATCGGATGCTTGGCTATGAAATTGCTTGGTCTATGATAAGCAGTAGTCCAATATTTGGAAATGGTCTCGGGTCATTTTCGTACTTCGCCGGATCCGACTACCCACACAATGTGTTCCTGGAGATATGGTCTCAGTCCGGTGCAATCGGAATTTTTCTTTTCATTTTTGCTGCAATCTTGTTTGTTAGAAGGCAGGCGACGGCGACCCGGGCGTTTCACGAGACTGCAATAATTGTTGCACTTGTTGCAGCTGGGTTTATGCAGCAGCAGGTGTCATTCTCCCTGCCCATAGGTAAAACGATCTTCCTGATCGGCTTCTTTTCCGCCTACGTGCCTCTGCTGCGGGGAGGAGGGGTTGGCTCGACAACTGGCGCGTCAATCTCGGCTGTCGAGTTGATGGCACCGGCTAAGTCCGCGCGAACATGATCAATGGGATGTTGGCCTGGATATGCGCCGCACAACGGCGCAATGTCGACGCACAAGCGGCAGCGGTCCAGTCTGGAGCAGCTTCCGGCCGGTCCGAGCTTTCACCGATTCAACGAAACGGCGAAGGGCTTTAGCCACGACGCAGGCCGGCCAGCAGAGACTGACGAAGGGCGGTGACGCTCACCTTATGCTCGCCGAGCAACTCCTCGAAGCGCTGGCGGGCCTGCAAGGAGTGGTGGCCCAGACTGGCCCCGATGGCACTGATTGCTGCAGGGGCTTCAGCAACAAAATTGTCGACAGTACGTCCGCCCTTGTCGGCAAGGTCGTCGGGGATGCAGCCAACGGCCGTCGCGACCGCGGGGATGCCGTTCGCCATCGCCTCCATCAGGACCAGCGGCGACGCCTCATTTCGATAGCGCGACGGAAAGAGCAGGATATCGACGTCCTCAAAGAACTCCTGCTTGGCCAAACCGTAGACGGCCCCCCGATAAATCAGATGCTCGCCAAGGCTGGTGCGGGCCGATTGCAGTGCCTCGGCTGCCCCCGGTGAGGAGATGGGGCCGGCGACGATCAAGGTGCAGCTATGGCCGGCGTCGACCAATCGCCTGGTCACCTCCACCGCCGTGTCGATGCCCTTCTCGAGGGTGAGATTTCCCAGGAAGCCAAGTCTCAATCGGGGTCCCAGCTCTCGCCTGCGCGGCGATCCCGTCGCGTCGATCAACCCGGAGTTGTTCAGCACCAAGGTCCGACCCGCCAGTTGCGGATAATGCTCTTGTAGCGCCGCTGCCATTCTGGGTCCGAGCACGATGTGTTTGGACCGCTTCCCCGACAACCGGACCAACAGGGTTACCGCCGCACTGCGGCTACGAACGAGAGCGTAGCTATGGTAGTGGAGAAGCGTGGGCCTGCCTCTGATGCGGGCGACAGCCAGCAAAGCGAGGCTTAGCCAGATACCACTGTTTGAATTGAGCGAAATGTAGCACGGGCCTCCCCCGGCCAGGATGCGGAACAGGGCTTGGAAGTGGGCAATGAGCTTGCGTCCAAGCGAACCGCTGACATCGACGCGAAGCACCGATATGCCGGCAGTGGCAAACCCCTCGACCAAGTGCTCTGTCGCGAGCGACTGCCCATGCAGGGGGGGCGGGAATGGTCCAATGGCCAATAGGCTGGGTGAGCGCACCTGCGTCATCAGCGTCGTTGAGCCCCTCTAGGAAGGTGGTGTGCATCCTAACAGGAGATTGTACCTGCGCTTCAAGTCGTCTCGCGCTAGGCTCCCGCTCTATCCGAGCGAGTGAGTCAAATGAGCATTTCCTACGACGCCATCCTTGCCGACATGGTCACTGTCGCCCGTGAGGCCGGAGCCCTGACGCAGGGCTATTTCAGGCGCTTCCGCGATATCGAGATCGGCATCAAGGGGCCGGCGGATTTCGTCTCCGATGCCGACAAGGAATCCGAGCTGCTCATCCGCAAATTCCTGTTCGAGCGCTATCCGGACTGGAGCTTTACCGGCGAGGAGTTCCCGCCGGTCGACAAGGCCGATCAGGAGTATCGCTGGCTGGTCGATCCGATCGACGGCACCACCAATTTCATCAACGGCATGCACTACACCATCTCGCTTGCGCTGCGCCGCGGCAGCGAGACGGTGATCGGCGTGCTCTACAATCCGCCCGCCGACGAGATGTTCACTGCCATCGTGGGGCAGGGCAGCTTCCTCAACGGCGAGCGGCTGCAGGTCTCCGAGCAGACCGACATCGGACTGATGAATATCGGCACCGGCCTGCCGACGCCCGGCCTGTCGCTCTATCCAGGTTCCTATGAACGGCTCGACGCAATCCGCGCCCCGGTCGGTGCGGTGCGCATCGTCGGCAGCGCCGCCAATTCCTGCGCCTATGTCGCGATGGGCCGCCTCACCGGCTATTACGAAGAAACCGGCTTCACAGACACCGCGGCCGGCATCCTGTTCGTCCAGGAAGCCGGCGGCATCGTCACCGACTGGTGGGGCAGGGGGCCGGAATACTACGAGCAGACCGGCGCCATGATCGTCGCCAACAAGGCGACGCACGCCTATCTGATCGAGAAGCTGAAGGATGTGCCGAAGAAGCAAACCACGCGTCCGAAGGGGGCGTGAGGCGGAGTTCCACTGGGAGGGACGGCCCCCTCCCGGCCTCCCCCATGAAGGGGGAGGTGAAGAGTCGAGGCTCGGTCTTCAATCGTGCCAAACACACCGGCAGAGCACCTCCCCCTTCATGGGGGAGGATGGGAGGGGGCCGTCTCTATCGGTCAGCTCCAAGCGCCGCCGCCACGCCTTCCGGGTCATCCGTGGTGATCTGATCCACCTTCAGCTCGAGCAATCGCTCGATCACCGCCATCCCCTCGTCGTCGGCCCGCCGCACCGTATAGGCGTCGATCCGCCGCCCATGCGCGTGGAACGCCCCGATAATGTCGAACCCGTCGCGGTCCGCCTCGAGCACCAGCCGGTACTCGAGATAGTCCAGCTCCGATCTCGGCGACGCCGCCACTGCGTCGGCGACGAACGCCGCGTAGTCGCGCGTCGCCATCAACCGTTCGATTGCGCCCTGGTGGCAGGGGTCATAGCCGATCCTGAGGCCCGGCGTGCTGTCAGTCAGCACCCGTACCGACTCGGCGTCGCCCGACGACAGGATGAAGTGGCGCGCTACCGGCCCCAGTGCCGCAGCGAAGTTGGCGATCACCGCAGGGTTGAGCGAGGCTGCATCCTCCTTGTAGTCGAGTTGCAGCAGTCCCTCGGGATGCGCGCCGTCACGGGCGATCAGTGCTGCGAGGTCCTCGAGCAGCATCACCTTGTCGGCGATCGGCTGGCCGTCATTGTCGCGTAGGTGGAGCCCGCGCAGCGTCTCCGCCGAGGTCTCGCGCACCAGCCCGCTGCCGGTGGTCTCGCGCTCCAGCGACAGGTTGTGCAGCACCGCCATGCCGTTATCGGCGTGGATCACCAGGTCCACTTCGACGCTGGCGCCGAGTTTCATACCCTCGATGATCCGCCGCCCGGTAAACACCGGGTCACTGCCGGTCCGCCGGCCGCGGTGCCACTTGAAGAACGTGCGGTGACCCGCGCGGGTCACCGAGATAGCGTCGGCCATAGGCTTAGTTGCTCCGGTGGATTGCCGCGTTGTCGCGATAGGCGGCAAAGGCCTTGGGCTTGAGGTCTATCGGCTGGCCGTGCGACCAGTCCCGCGCTTCGCCGGTCATCGATTTGAGCCGGGTGCCATCCGGTAACTCGATATCGACGATGGCGTGGGTACCGTAATCGGTGACGCGGTGGATCTTCGCCATGCCGGTGCCGTTGGCCGCGACGATTTCCAGCGCTTCCGGCCGCACCGCCAGCGTCGCTGCGCCATCACCGACCGGCAGCGGCACCGCAAAACCCGAATGGGTGAACGTGCCGTTGGCCACCGCACCCTCGACCAGGTTCATCGTGCCGATGAAGCCCGCGACGAACGGCGTTGCCGGTTCGCGATAGACCACGTCGGGTCGCGCTGCCTGCTCCGTCCGCCCGTCGCGCATCACCACGATCCGATCGGCCAGAGCCAGGGCCTCGTCCTGCCCGTGCGTCACGAACAGCGTGGTGATCTTCAGCCGTTGCTGAATATCCCGAACCTCTTCGCGAAGTCGCTCCCGCAAGTGCTGGTCCAGACTCGCAAAAGGCTCGTCGAGCAGCAGGATTTTCGGCTCCAGCACCAGCGAGCGCGCCAGCGCCACGCGCTGCTGCTGGCCGCCCGACAGCTGGTTGGTGGCGCGGTGGCCATAGCCGCCGAGCCCCACCAGGTCGAGCACTGCCTCGACCTTGCGCTTGATTTCGGCTTCCGGCAGGCGCCTGAGCTTCAGCCCGAACGCCAGGTTCTTGAACACGTTCATATGGGTCCACAACGCGTGGCTCTGGAACACCATGCCGGTCGGTCGCTTCTCGGGCGGCACCCGCGTCACGTCCTCACCGTCGATTGCCACATGGCCCGCTGTCGGCGTTTCGAAGCCACCAATCATCCGCAGCAGCGTCGATTTCCCCGAGCCGGACGGACCAAGCAGGCACACCAGTTCACCGTCGCCGACGGTGAGGGTGAAATCGTCCACCGCCTTTGTCGCACCGAAGGCCTTGGTCACATCTCTGATTTCGAGCACGGACATGCGAGATTTCCTTAACCGCCGAAGCCCTTGGCAAAACTGCCCGAACTGATGACGCGGCGCGCGAATAAGAGCGCGATGAAGCTCGGCACCCAGAGCAGCACGGAAAGTACCGCGCCATACTGGATCACCGGCTGGTTGTTGATGAAACTGATCATCAGCACCGGCAGGGTGCGGATCTGCGGAGCGCCGATCAACCAGGCCCCCTCGGTCTCGTAGAAAGTACCGACAAAGCTCAGGAGGATCGCTGCCGCGATGGTCGGCCCGGCCTGCGGCAGGGTGATCGACCAGAACACCCTGAACGGTCCGGCGCCGACGTCGCGCGCCGCCTCTTCCATCCGCCGGTCGACCGACTGAAACGCCGCCACCGGAATCCAGATCATGAACAGCAGGGTGCCGACCAACTGGATCAGCACCACGCCCCAGAACGTTCCGATCAGGTTGAGGCTCAAAAAGATGCCGGCAATGGCGACCAGCAGGCCGAACTTTGGAAAGGCGTGTCCCGCGAGGAACGAGAAGAACAGGATGTTCCGCCCCGGGAAGTCCATGCGCGCGAAGGCATAGGCAGCCGGCAGGCAGATGATCGCCGAAAGCAGTGTCACCACCGTCGCGAGGCTCAGGCTCATGGTGATGGCGCTCCACACGTCGGCCCGAGCCAGCGTCTGCTGCCAGAACTTCAGCCCGAACTCCTGCGGGATCACCGAGGGGTAGCGCCACACATTGGTGAAGGCCCAGGTGCCCACCACCAGCAATGGCACCACGATGACGATGGTCAGCGCCACGGCAAAGAAGATGCCGGTCCAGTCGATGCGTTTTTCTACGAGAGCCCGCGCCATCTCAGCTGTTCCGGTTCTTGGCGACGGAGCGGACGTAGAACAGCCCGAACACGATGCAGAAGCAGAAGGCGATCACCGCCTGGGTGATGGCGTTGGTGGGATCGTTCAGGTCGCGGAAGGTGCGCTGCATGAACGGCCCCATCATCTCCGGCGCCGCCGGGCCCAGCACATAGGGTAGGGTGAAGGCCGAAAAGATCCCGAGCACGGTGAAGCTCACCGCCACCAGGATGGAATTGGAAATGCGCGGCAGGATGATGTGCCAGAGTAGCGCCAGGCGCCCGGCGCCGACATCGCGCGCCGCCTCGATCGCCTGGTTGGAGACGTTCCCCAGCCCCGAGAGCAGGATCAGCACAGTGAGCGGGATGTTGTCCCAGACCAGCCCGATGACCGGCCCCCACGGCGTGAGATAAGGTGTGCGGATTTTCGGCAGGCCCACTGCATTGAGCAGCAGGTCAACCGTGCCGTTGGGCCCCAGCACGCGGATAATCGCGTAGCTCAGGATGATCGAGGGCACGAACATCGGAAAGATCGCAAGGCCCTGCACATAGGCGGCGAGCCGGCCCTTGGCGAAGCGCAGATAGAGCGCGATCGGCAGGCAGATCAGCACCAGCAGCAAGGCGCAGACGCCCGTCGTCCACAACGTCACGTTGAGGTTGTTGAGGCTGTACTGGTCGGTGAAGAAGAAGGTGTAGGTTTCGAGCGACAGGCTCCGCCCGCCACCCTCATTGGGTAGCCAGATGGTGCGCCCGATGGCCGAAATGATCGGCCAGATGATCATCCAGACGACCAGCAGAACCGGCGCGGCAACGAGCAGGAGGCCGATCGGCCTCCCGCTCTTTCTCGTTCCGACAATGTCGGTTGCAGGCGTCAGGCTCACGCGGCGCGGTCCACGTTCGGGGCGACTTCGCGATACCAGCCGTCGTTGATCGCCTTCTCCCACTCGCCGCCCGGAAAGACCGGGATGGTGGCCGGGATGACGTCGGCGTACTTCTCGCGCAGCTCCTTGCTGACATTGTCCCACGACACGCCGGGGAAGCCGCCGAGCTCGGTGATCACTGCCGACTGCACTTCCTCGGTCAGCACGAAGTCAGCGAGCTTCAGCGCCGCATCCTTGTTCACGCCGTTGCTGAACACGCCGATCTTGGTGAACCCGCCCGCGAGGGCGAGGTCGGTGAGCTGCACGAGGCCCGTGGTCTCCGGCAGCACCCCGGTCGAGATCGCCTGCAGCGCCTGGTCGGACCAGGCCGGGATCATGGTGACCGCGCCCTGCGACAGCAACTGGATCGACTGGGTGTTGCCCGAGGTATAGGCACCCTTGTCCATCAGCGAGGGGGCCAGATCCTTGAGCAGCTCCCATGCCGGCGGCAGGGCTTCGGCGCCAAACGCACCAAAGTTGTCGACGGTGAACTTGCTCGGGTCCTTGCCGTTCGCTTCCCAGATGGCACGACGCACGAAGTTGCCACCCGAGCCGCCTTTGTCGGGGCGGTTGTAGACGAACTGCCCGGGGTTCGCCTTGATCCAGGCGATGAGGTCGGCAAAGGTCTTGGGAGCGTCGGCCGCAGCGAGCTTGGTGGTGTCGTAGGCGAGCAGCACCTGGCTGCCGCGATAAGGCAGGCTGGTCGGCACGTCGAAGGCCAGCGGGTTGATCTTCGAATAGTTCGAGAGATTGGCCTTGCTGAAATCGACCCAGAGCCCGGCCTCGATGCCGCCCTTGGGCAGCCGCGTGTCAAAGCCCTCGGCCATATCGGCCTGCGGGTCGGTGTTGGTCTGCATCGCGGCGACTGCGCGCTCGGCGATTGCCTGCACGCCGGCAGAGTCGCCGCCGTCAACGAGGTTGAGGGTCACGCCCGGATTGGCAGCCTCGAACTTCGGCTTCACCACGTTGGTCCAGAAGTCGAGAATGTTCTGGTCCGACGAGGTGTACCAGTCGATCTTGCCGGCTTCAGCGAAGGCCAGCCGCGGCAGCAGCACCATGCCGGCGGCAGCGCCACCTACCGAAAGCATAAACGCACGACGTTTCATCGTTGTCTCCCTGGTTCGCCTGCGGGCTCATCCCGCGGCAGGTCAATCTGACGCCGACCGTGAGGACCAGACTAATCTCAGCGGGCCCGCTGGCAAGCGAAAAATGGAACGGAAATTCCATTGTGACAGCGCGCGCCTGATTTATTCCGCGCCCGCATTACAGCCGCTTAAACAGCACTCCGATGACACCAGGATGACAGTGGGAAAGCCCCGGTTTCCGGGGCTTTCAGGGCGCTGATGGCGTCAGTTTTGCGACAAGAAATGACGGCCGACTTCGGCGAACAACTCGAGGTCGGCGAGCGAGTCCGTCAGCAACGTCTTGGGCTTCTCCCCAGTTGTCGCGGCATGGTGGAAGGCGCCGAGCTCGACCCGGAAAGCATCCTCGTAGAACGGCCCGATAATCTCGGTGCCGGTCGAGTGGAGATCCGAGGTGGTAATCTCCAGCCGGGTCGGGAGGTTCCGCACATACGGGGTGTCGTAGTTGATCTTGAAGTGCTGGTTCAGCGTCAGCACTTCGATGCCCGCATCGAACCGCGCCACGTCATGGATCACCGCCTCGTAGAGCGCGGTGAAGCTGCCGTAGTCGAACATCACCAGCACGTTCTCACCGCGATGCTGGCGCGCCGCTGCTACCGAGTTCGGTGCGCCGAAAAGTTCACGCATCGCAGAAAAGCTGTGCGACGACAGGCCGGTCAGCACCTGGTAGGCCCGCAACTGGTCCGGGCGAGCCTCGCCCATCACCGATTTGAGCAAAGCCTGCGTCGCTGTCCGCCCTTCGGCAATCACCTCGGCCGGCACGTCATTCGGCCGGAAGATGTTGCGCGACTGGTCGACGAAAAACTGGCTCTCGCGGATCAGGTCGCGGATCCGCACGTGCCGGATTTCCTCGCGCGGTGGCAACCGTTCCTTCAGCGCCATGAAGGCTGGCGCGAAGCGCCGCATGTAGCCGACGAACACCGTCTTGGTGTTGGTCTTCTCGAGCTCCAGCAGCGGCTTCAGCTCCGCCGCGGTCAGCGCCGCCGGCTTCTCGATGAACACGTGCTTGCCGGCGCGGATGGATTTTTCGAGCAGCGGCGCGTGCAGGAAATCCGGCGTCAGGATGAACACCGCATCAAGCGACGGGTCGGCGATCAGCGCATCCGCCGTCGCATGCTGTGTCTTCACTCCATAACGCTCGGCGACATGCGCGACGAGGCTGGGCGACACGTCGGTCACCGCCGCGATCTCGAAGCGCTGGTCGTCTGCCAGCAGTGGCAGGTGCATCAGCTGCGCGACTTCACCGAGGCCGATCAGGCCTACCCTGAGCTTTGCCATCACGCGATCGCCTGCATGTACACGTAGTTGCGCTTCGCCAACTGCAGCGGCGTCTCCTTCGCCTGCTCGGCCACATCCTGTTCGACGACGATCGGCCCGTCGAAGCCCTTGGCGTGGAGGAAGCGCATCACGGCCTGGATATCGACGGCGCCATCGGGCAGGGGCGCCATCACGCCCTGGCCGTACGATTTGGCCACCGAGAGCTTGCCGTCGAGCACGCGCTGCCGCACGGCGGCGTCGACATTTTTGAGGTGCATGTAGGCAATCCGTCCCCACACCTTTTCCATGTAGGCCAGCGGGTCCTGGCCCCAGAACGCGTGGTGGCCGGTGTCGAAGCAGAGGTCGATCTCGGTTTCCTCTAACAGCCGATCGATCTGTCGCTCGAACTCCACGGCGGTACCGATATGCGGGTGGAAGCTTGCCTTCAGCCCGAACTCACCTTCGATCACTGCCTGGGCTTCTCGCACCGTCGCGGTGAGGCCATTCCAGCCCTCGCGATCGAGCACCCCTTCCTGTCCTTCGGGATACCAGTTGCTCTCATCCATGATGACGAGATGCCTGGCGCCAAGATCTCTCAGCAGCGGCGCCAGCTCCCGCAGCGTCGCCATCAGCACCGGTGCAGAAGCCCGGTCGCCGAAGGTGTGGACATGCGTCGCGCCGATCAGCGTCAGCCCACGCTTCTCCAGCTCCGGCCCCAGCACGGCTTTGTCCTTGGGCAGGAAGCCGAAGGGCCCGAGTTCGGTGCCGCGGTAGCCAGAGGTCGCGACCTGGTCGAGATACTCCTGCCACGTATAGTCGTTGCCGGTGGGGTAGTTGATGCCCCACGAACACGGGGCATTACCGATAAGCATGAGCTAGTCCTGATCAATGTAGATTGGGTTGGAAATGGCGCGCCGGATCGGCTCGTCCGTTAGGTGGGATCCCCTCAGCTGCCAGGGCAGCTCGCCACGCTCGCTTGCCGCCTTGGTGAACTCTTCCACCAGCCACGGCCGGCTCGCCCTCGCGATGATCTCGGCGCGCACGAACTTTTCGGCGCCATCGAGCAGCGCCAGTTCGCCCCGCCAGTCACCGCTGGTGATTTCCTGTTCGGTGATCGTGCCACGCGCGTCGATCCAGGCGAGGACGTCGCCGCGCGCGCCGCGCACGATTGCTTCGCAATTGAGCGGCGCCGTCACGGCCGAACCCATCGGCTGGCCGTTGACGGTGATTTCGAGATGCGGCCCTTTCGGCCCTTCCGTCACGTAGCCACGTCCGGCCTTCATTGCCGCGAGCACCGCGTCTTCACTCAGTTCGGGCAACCACAACACGGTGGTTGGTCGCGCCAGCACCAATGGCCCTTCCGGCTGCAGTTTTGCCGGCTGGTGAAAGTCGCTACCACCGATAGCCGAAATCCTGAGACCTGAGGCCAGCCGGTCCTGCCAGCGCCCCAGCGACACCCAGTTCCACGCCATCCAGGTCGATTGCCACACCTCCTGGCAGTCGGCGGCCGGGAACTCGTAGTCCCAGGGAATGGTCGGCTTGTCGTGGTTGATCGACAGCAGCCCGCCCTCGCGGTGCACCATCTCGGCCAGCACATGGGCGTCCGACGGCTTGGTCATGCGGAAGTCGATCCACTTGTCGACCCCGTAGACATTGGCGTGGCCCACGGCGGTGGTCACCTCCATGCCGCGCACGAACACCAGGTCCGGCGACGAGGCCGGATGGAAGTAGCGTCGTTGCGTAACGGTGTTGTGGTCGGCAATGGCGAGGAAATCGAGCCCGGCCTGGATAGCTGCCTGGTGCAGCGTCTCGGGCGACCCGGCAGCATCGGAATGGAAAGTGTGACAATGGAGATCGCCCCGGTACCAGCCGGCGCCTTCCCGCACCGGAAACGTCCGCTCCGGCTGCGGGTTGGTGGGGCGCTCGCCATCGTCGAGCGCAACCGTGACTGTCACCTCGGCGCCATCAGCCGGCACCTTGTAGAGCCCGAGGATGACGTTCCACTCGCCTGCCGGGATCGGCCCGTGGACGTAGCCCGGGGTGGCGCTGTCGGTGGCGACGTAGAACCGATCGCGAAAGCCACCCGACCAGCCGCGGAACCCGCCCTCCGACGGGTAGGGCGCCATGGCTGGATCGAACATCCCGAGGTCGATCACGCAGTCATCGGCTTTGGGATAGGCGAGGGTGACATCAATCCGGGTGGTGCCTTCGGGGACATTCACGGGAATGTAGAAATACGGATTCTTGGCCTGATCGGCGCGGGTGATATGGGCTTTGACGATCTGGGTCATGGGCGCGTGAAGCCACTAGCAGACGGCCCCCTCCCGGTCTCCCCCATGAAGGGCGAGGTGAAGAAGGCCGGTACTCTTGAGCAGATCGTGGCAAATACTCGATGCGGCACCTCCCCCCTTGTGAGGGAGGATGGGAGGGGGCCGTCTCTATCAGTCAGCACCGCCAAACTCACAGCGGCAACTCCCCATCAGCAGGGATGCGGCTGCCGGTGCTATCGAACAGCGTCGCGTGCGCCCCATCGAACGTGAACGCCACGTTCTCCGTCGTCTCCACCGCATCGTCGGTGAAAATCCGCGCCGTCACCCGGCCGCCGTCCTGGCGCTCGAACGTCACCAGTTTCTCGGGGCCCATGTTCTCGTTGGCGAACAGCTTGCCGCTGACCATGTTCACGTCGTTGATGGTGCCCATGCTCAGGTGCTCGGGCCGCACTCCTAACGTCAGCCCGGCGCCCTTGGCGAGCGCTGCCTTGATCCCTGCGGAGATCGGCAGATCGCGCACCAGCACGCCATGGGCGCGCAACTGCAGCCGCTCGCCTTCGACGGTCCCCTCGACCGGGATCATGTTCATCGGTGGGTTGCCGACGAAGTTGGCGACAAACGTCGTTGCCGACCGGCGGTAGATCTCGATCGGCGGCGCGAACTGCACGATCCTACCGCGGTCCATCACCGCGATGCGCGTCGCCAGCGCCATGGCCTCGGCCTGATCGTGCGTCACGTAGACCGCCGTCATCCCCATGTCGCGCTGCAGGTGGTTGAGGAAGCCGCGCGCTTCCAGGCGCAGCTTGGCATCGAGGTTGGAGAGTGGCTCGTCGAACAGGTAGACCCGGCTCGGATAGACCAGCGCTCGCGCCAGCGAGGTGCGCTGCTGCTGGCCACCGGAGATCTGGCTCGGCAGCCGGTTGAGCAGGTCGCCGATCTTCAGCACGTCGGCGACTTCCTTGGCCCGCTTGTGCCGCTTCTCGACGCTCTCGCCGCGCACCTTCAGCGGGTAGGCGATATTGTCGGCAAGGTTCATGTGCGGGTAGAGCGCATAATCCTGGAACACCATCGAGATCTGCCGATCCTTGGGGTGCAGGTGCGTCACGTCATCGAGCCCGATCATGATCTTGCCCGAGCTCGGGGTTTCGAGCCCGGCGATCATCCTCAAACTGGTGGTCTTGCCGCAGCCGGAGGGGCCGAGCAGGCAGATGAACTCGCCGTCTGCGACCTTGAAGCTGATGTCCGAGACGGCATTGAAGGTGCCGAAGCTCTTGGTGACGTTCTGGAATTCGACCGAGGCCATTACGCTTTGATTCCACCGAAGAAGCGGAAGCCGAACTTCCAGCTGAC
>Ga0209902_100291_pt1 | contig 69510 bp, 52 predicted proteins | sample FECB27metaG_FD_188304 | JGI IMG/M metagenome (GOLD analysis project Ga0209902, IMG submission 188304) | Cyanobacterial communities from the Joint Genome Institute, California, USA - FECB-27 (SPAdes) (version 2) | ecosystem: Environmental > Aquatic > Thermal springs > Hot (42-90C) > Microbial mats...
AGATTGAGCGATGCTGGTCTTGGCTCAAAAGTCGAATTCGCAAGCAACTCGACCAGTTTGATTGTCTACGCGATGCCATGGAGCATGTTCTACACCTGGCGTCCTAACCGCCCTGGCGCCTGCTATATTTCCAATTATGGGTAGCTTTGGGTAGGTGTTATGTAACGGAACTACTTTTCCAGTGTCTAATGAATCCTGGGTGGTAACACAGATAGACAAAGTTAAACCCCCATGTCAAAGTGAAGGGGGTTTGATAAGGATTGAGCTAAACAGCATAGATGTGGTAATCAGTTTTAACTACCTACGCCCTCAACCCCAGCAATAAATTGCGGGCTTGCGGGCTTGGATAGTCGGTTAATCTACAGAAGCTGCAATTTCCACTGTTGAAAAGGACGGTTCTTCAGGCTTGAAGCCTATGATATTCCGCATCAGTTCCACAACAGACACACTGCGCGGTTCTTGCACAAATACCAAGGGTAACAGAGCAAGCAATCGTAAAATAGCTGAAAGAGCAAATAATCCTGTTAAGCCAGCAATAATATCTAACCCAGCTATGTAGCCGCCAGCTGCTGAACCCAAACCACCACACGTTCCAGCAACAGCAGCGGCGATCGCATAATATTGAGAAGGACGAGTTGCTGATGCTATGGACATTTGAATATTGGTGATGCACAAGTCAATCGCTGCCGCAAAACCGCCACAGACTAAGTGTATGAGCGGTAGCCATACCCATACAGAAACTGAATCAGAGCCAACAAAGAGCCAGAATAAAGGTGTGAGTGCTACCAGAATGCCGACTAACAACAGCAAGGGACGATTTCCAATCCTATCAGCTAACCTTCCCCAGACCACTAGCATGACTAAGTTCGCTCCAGCTACTAAACTGGTGTAGAGTGTGACTGTGCTGACATCCAAAGCCAAATTTTCCATCATGTAAAGATTGAAAAATGGCGCGCTCAGGTTGAACGCAAACATCCACAATCCCAAATAAAGCAGAAACTTTAAGAAATTGATGTCTTGAAAAATATTGAGTTTTTCAGGTTGGTTACGAGTTGTTTTCTGTTGTTGGGGCTTTGCTTTGCTATGTTCGATTATTTGTGGATTGACATCCGTCATCCAAAACTGACACGCCAAACTCAACAGCCCAATGACAACTCCTAATAACAACAGCACACCGTAACCTTGGATTGATCCACCAGGCCAAGCCGAGATGGCAAAACCGAGAAGTGGCACACAAACAAGATTAGTCAAACTCGCGGCACTATTGCGAATTCCAAAATACCGACCTCGTAAGCGTTGGGGAACCAAAGCAGCCATCCAGCTAAACCAGGCACAACTCCCTAAAGCTCCTAAGATATTGCTGATTAGGATGATTGCCAACGTCCAAGTGACAAGTTCGTGTGAAGCAGTATTAGACCAGCCCAACCACGCAATGCCCCCGACTAAAATCAGCCACAGTAGTCTCGAAGGTGCAAAAATTGCTAAAATGTACCAATGGCGACTTTTCATACTGTCGGCAATATACGCTCCCAGTGGTTGAAGAAAATTTACCAGCATGGGAATTGACGACAGCAAACCAATTTCAACTGGGGTAGCACCTAGCTGGAGTAAGAAGTTAATCAGCAATACGCCGCTGGTGATGTTGGAAAAAATAGTCGCTAAAACACCATCAATAGTAGATGCCTTCAGGCTTGTCCTCGTGGCTTGCTTAGAAATTTTGGGCGGTGCGTCAGTCTTGATGATTGGTGTAGATGCAGCCTGGGGTTCTAATACTTCTAAAACTGGGGAAGATAAGGTGTTCACTATAGTAAGATTAAGGTATTAAGTTGGACAAGCAAGTACTGAAAGACCAGTGTTAGTGGTCGTAACCTGAGAATAATCTGGCTCTTAAGATTTACATAAGAGTCAGCGGAATGATAGATTTATCAATCTCTGGAAACAAAATAAAAGATAAAATTCCATCCAATAATGAGATGCAGACCGTAGCTATTTACGGCTACTTAAGCTGTAGGAAGTCTTGAGCAACGAAGACACAACAACATACAAAAGTATGTTGTTTACTCAGTAGATACAGCCTTATGACTTCATGCAGCGTTGCTGAAGTATTGGCTGAAAAACCTACAGGGTACCAAACTATGTTTTCCCTCTGGTGCTTGCTTCAAACAGCATTAGATGGAATTGTCAAAAAATTTTAATTGATGCCTTTTGCGTCGTTTTTCTACTCACTGCACTCTTGTACTCCTATCCCACTGGAAGAATACCTATTTTTTAACCAACCGCCAAAAACGGTTTAGACGGGCAGCGCTGCAGCAGGGCTTCCCGAACTCACAGCGACTGCGTAAGTCCAGAGGACAGGCTGCGCCTTAGGGTAAGCTCCCACCAAGTCAAGGCACGCGTAGCGTCTTGGCTACTAAGAAGGCATAGGAGACACCCGATAGCCGTAAGGCGTGGCGTCGTCAGCCATAAGGCATGCCGCAGGCTAGAACGCGAACGAGGAGAAAGAAGAATAAATAGGTAATCTTATAGCGACAAGGCAGTAGGACACATAAGTAGGGGTTTATTTTCCATTAAATGAAAAAGTAGTTACCCTAAATGAGTGGCGAAGAGAAGGAATCAGTAAGTGTTACGAATGTATACAACTACTTTTCATTTCTATTTAAAAATTTAATTTTTATTTCTTTATCTAGAATTATAGTGCAATTTGAGGAATGATAAACAACAATATTTTCTATGGTAAAACTAAAAATGATCTGTCGATGACTATAGGTTAGGTGCGGTGATCTCAGCAAGCCGATCGCCCCCCTGTTTGAGGGTTGATGTGAGTTCTATGAGATAGCCGCTTTCCAAGCAATGGCAGATCATACCAGAGTAGGTTAGCGAGCCCCGACTTGATTTAACTGAGTGCAGCTGCAACAAGAAGCAATACTCAACTTCTAGCTACCTCGTTTTTGCATTTCCTGTTGTCGCATAGGCATAGCATCGATTTGCTCAAAAATGGTTTTGGCTTGGACTGGAGTCGTTTGACGACGCTTGACGCCGCCGTCTTTACCAACCAAAATGACGCGGAAATCTTGAGCGCCAACTTGAAGGCGATCGCGCAGCCTAGCAGCTGAAGAAGGATCTATTTGCTGTGAGTTTGCATAACTATTTCCATCTGTCAAGACTTCAACGAGAATCAAATCTCGCTCAACAAAAGCTGATTTGTGTCTTTGGAATTTTTGCATCTGCTGTTGATAAGCAGGGTTGTTGCTGGAGGGAGCAAAGACTAGCAGTACTCGGTTTTTCCATTTTTGCGAACTCAGGTTAAATGAGGGCATCATAGCAGCATGATTGGGTGAAGCTTGGGCATACGTAGATGTACTTGCTGGCAGTAGGATAAAAAATGCCAGTAAGGGGAGAGTAATCAGTGCTGACTTATTCACAATCGAACTCTTCCTAACGCTGAGGGGTAAAAAATTGCTTCATATCTACAAGTCCCCTTTTAAGCTATCATCAATTCTTCCGAATCTTCCTCTATCGTCATAAAACAGGGGCAAACAAAACCTTCGAGATTAAAAAAGGTTAAAATCTAGGTGCTTATTTGGGGTGCAGTGAACATATATTTGCTGAACTTTGCAAACCTATCATGCGAATTTTATTCGTCTCTATTCACTTTCCTAGTGATTTAAGCACTTGTACCCAAGGTGTATACAAACGGATGTCACTGTTTATTGATGCCATCAAAGAGATTGGTGAAATAGACATGTTGTTTTTTGTGCCACCGGAAACACAAGTTTCTCCAGACGCGATCGCCCAAACAGAACGTAGCTTTTTTCAACACTGGCAAACTAAGATTAACCTATTTCTTTGCCCGAAAGAGGAACAGAACTCACTCCCCAAATGGCGACAGCAGTGGGACGGCATTTTTAACTTTTTCAAACAGTCAGACTTTTTCATATCGCCGCAGCAGATGCAAGCACTTGAGAAATGTTTGAGCCGAAAACCAGATGCCATATTTGTTCATCGACTCTCATCAATGAGTGCTTTCATGCAGGTACAGCAACCTCTGCCACCTGTTTTTCTTGATTTGGATGATATTGAACATATCAGTTTTATGCGCCAAATTCGGCAGCCGCCCACTAGGCTAGCAACGCAGCTGTATTACTTGCAAGTACCTGCGCGTTTTTGGGGTGAGATGCAAGCGATTCGTAAGGCGCGTTGCTCGTTTGTTTGTTCAAGCGGCGATCGCCGCTATCTAACAAAACGCTTAGGATTGCCTAATGTTGTGACTGTACCCAACGCAATTGCAATTCCAGAACAACAACCGATTGCACAAGAACCCACTTTGCTGTTAATAGGAGGCTACAACTATTTTCCCAACATGAACGCCGCCAACTTTCTCATCGAACGAGTGTGGACTGATATCTATAAAGCCATACCGGATGCTAGGTTAATCATTGCAGGACCTTATCCGCAAAATATTCGCAGCTACAACAAAAAAGTTCCAGGTGTTGAGTTTCCTGGATTTGTGGATGATATAGATGCCCTTTATCAAAAGTCTCGTGTGGTGTGCTGTCCCATCTTTTCCGGAGGAGGAACGCGAGTCAAAATGATTGAAGCCGCTGCTTATGGCAAACCAATTGTCGCAACGAGCATCGGCGCAGAAGGATTGGAAATGAAGGATGGACAGGAATTTTTGATGCGTGATCATCCCAAAGCTTTTGCCCAAGCATGCTTGGAACTGTTGCGCAATGATGATTTGTGCAAGTGCTTGGGTGATGCTGCTCGTGCAGCGGCAATCCGCCATTACGATCGCACCAATATTGTGCAACAAATTAAGCAGCTGATCCAGTCTCACCTATAGGGATTCTGGGCTGTATGCACCACAAGGTAGGGGCACAGCCATGCGTGTCAACTTAAGATGAAAGTCAGTAAGTGACAATGCTTTGAGAGATTGCCTTGTTCCCAGTCAGAGGCTTAGAATACCATTGGAAGGCTCTGCCTTGCTTAGTTGCGGCAGAGCCGCTTCAAGGGCATTTCCAGGTAGAACCTGGAAACGAGATTTTAGAAGGGTTTTGGCTTAAGTTTTCTAACCCCACAATTAAATTTTGTTACTGTTCATGGACAAAACAAAGTATCGCGGGTGTCACGTCCTGTGGTTGGGTTAGTACCTTTGGCTACCTTGCACAATTTATCTTGCTCATCCCTACGCAGCAGCACATCAGTAAAATCTGCTCCGTCAATAATCGCACCATCAAATTTGGCGTTAGCAGCGAAAGCGCCCTCCAACACCGCATTTGTCAAATTTGCTTTGATGAGACGAGCCGAGTCTAAAGTAGCATTTGTGAGATTAGCCCCCTCAAGATCTGCTGATTCCAGATTTGCAGCAAAGAAGCTGACACCGCTTAAATTAGCGTTGCTGAAGTTGCTGCTGCGGAGATTAGCATGAGAAAAGCTAGAGTCTGTTAAATCACGTCCTGAGAAACCAGCTTCTATCAAACTTTCTTTGTTGTAGTCAAGTGCTAAAGCTTCTGGCGCAAAACCTGCAAAACCTACAGATACAGTGATGCAAATCACAACCCAAAGCAATAAATTGAGTATGCTTACGCACATCCGATCGCTTAACTTACTCATCGTACTTTTTGCTAATGGCACATCCTCCATATCATTATCCCGATATAGGTATCGCAGGAGAAGACCTGGTAGCGCAATGGTTACAATCCAAAGGTTGGATGATTTTGCATCGTCGATGGCGTTACCGACAAGGAGAAATCGACATCATTGCCGAATACGATGAGGAAGCAGGAGAAGACAAAGCGACAAGCAGACAAACAGACGAGGGAAAAGCTCCCTCATCTCCCTCATCTCCCTCATCTTCCTCATCTCCCTCATCTCCCTCATCTCCCTCATCTCCCTCATCTTCCTCATCTCCCTCATCTCCCTCATCTCCCTCATCTCCCCTTTTGGCATTTGTCGAAGTTAAAACTCGTAGCCAAGGGAATTGGGATGCAGGGGGAAGAAACGCCCTTACAAAACAGAAGCAAACAAAACTCTGGCATACAGCCCTGATGTTTTTAGCTAAGTATCCTGAGAAGGCAGACTACCCTTGCCGATTTGATGTCGCTATTGTATGCTATCAACCGATGTCAGAAGAGTTAGGTCTTGTGACATTTGCCCAAAAAGCTATAGCCACTTCATCAGTGGGTGGACATCTGTTGATGTTACAGGAATACATTAAGGCTGCTTTTGATGCTTAAACCAATAAAAGAGCTGCTGTTTTGTCCTGTAATATATACCGCTTCTCGTTTGGATGAGGTAATTATTTATCTGTGTAGCCTACGGTACGGCTTACGCCTACATCTGTGTGCATCTGTGGTTCTTATTTCTTAATGTGTTGCACTCAACACCACAACCGCTACAGCTTCTACTAGCGATTCAAGTGTATATTCATTTCATTTAGAGCCAAGGTAAACAGTAACCGATAAAGAGAAAATACCTCAATTATCAATTACTGCTCACCATAATCTTTAACATAGCGGGTGTTAAAACTTGAAGGTATTACGCCAGCGTTTCTGGACAATAGCCCAATCCCCTGACGAACTGTTGCCGGAACGCCTCTATTTCCTCTTTTTCCGGTTTACCATGAGAGACAATCGCGACTTGGTAGCGACGCATGACGTCAACTGGACACTGTCCGGCTTCCAAACTCCATAGTGCCATTTGGACTCGCATCGGCGGCTCGTAGCTAATTCCTAATTCACTTAAGAAAGCCCGAATGTCGCCATGTTCTTGAGGCGAGAGGTGACGCTTTAGTTTTACCCTAATCACCCAACCATCAATCTGATGAATTACGGTGAGAAACGAAACAGGTATTTGGGGTTTAGCGTGCAAAAATTGAACAACCCTTAGAGTTAGACTGGCATTTGCCAGGTAATACAAGTATTCCATCTTGGTGCTTGGGATCAAAGCCAATCCTACATCCTTATTATTCGTATACAGACCCCAGTACCCGCTAGGGTAAAAGCCCCCGTTTTTAGATGGGGAGGTTTACCCAATTTTTATAAAGGTGTTTGCGTGTTAATTACCAGCATCCAGATCAAAGCCACGGAAACTCATTGAGCGTTGATCCCCGATAGTTCTCTATCAAGAGCAGCTAAAACCTGATTATTTGAGAAAGTTCATATATCAATGCAGCAACAACGAACAAAAAGCAATTTAAACACAAAATCTAGCCATAAGAAGGAAGACGTGGAATTCGAGAGTTGTCTATCTGGATATGACTATGAATTACCTCAAGAACTCATTGCCCAAAACCCAGTGGTTCCTAGGGATAGTTCCAGACTTTTGGTAGTAAATTCTCCTAGTACAGGTACAAACACGGCACCCCTACACCATATTTTCCGAGATTTGCCAGAGCTTCTGTATCCAGGAGATTTACTGGTAATGAATAACACAAAAGTGATGGCAGCGCGGCTGTATGGTTGTAAATCCACTGGCGCGGAGATAGAGGTGCTGCTGTTAGAGGAACGCCTGCATAATTGTTGGTTAGCCTTAGTCAAGCCAGGGAAACGTTTTAAAGCGGGAGCAAAGATTATTTTTGAAGCAAGGGGAGTAGGAGAAGATAAGGGAGATGAGGGAGATGAGGGAGATGAGGGAGATGGGGGAACAACATCCTCCTCATCCCCACCTGAGTTAACTGCTACAGTTCTAGAAACAGACGAGGCGACTGGTGGGCGTCTGTTGCAATTTGATTTGCCAGAAGGGATGTCCTTAGTGCAATTGTTGGATGTATTTGGAGAAGTTCCTCTACCGCCTTACATCACTGCGTCTGATGCTGAAAACGAACAGTATCAGACGGTTTACGCGAAAACTCCAGGAGCAGTCGCAGCTCCCACAGCAGGGCTTCACTTTACAACAGAATTACTAGAGCGGTTGCGCGATCGCGGAATTCATCAAGCTTTTATAACATTACACGTTGGGGTGGGGACATTTCGCCCGGTGGAGGTGGAGGACATAAAAACTCACAAAATGCATGAAGAATGGATTGAAGTGCCTTCCTCAACGGTAGAGCAAATCCGCGCAACTCAGGCATCTGGTGGTCGAATTATTGCTGTGGGTACAACAGTAGTAAGGGCATTAGAAGGAGCAGCAGCCAAAGGTGAGTTACAACCATTTTGTGGCAAAACAGACTTGTTTATCTACCCAGGCTACCAATGGCGCGTTGTACAAGGTTTGATTACCAATTTTCACCTACCGCGTTCTAGTTTACTGATGTTGGTGAGTGCTTTAATTGGTCGGCAACGTTTGTTAAATATATATCAGGAAGCGATCGCATCTCGATACCGCTTTTACTCGTTTGGCGATGCAATGTTAATTTTGCCAGAAGGAAGGACTCCAGGAAAATAAATCATGGGTTCGTAGTAGGCGGATCAGAACGCCTACTAAGTAGCCATCATCAACTGCGTACACCCTTCGGGTATCTCCTCCGGAGACGCTACGCGTTAGCGTAAGCTCCTCGCGGAGCGAGGCACAGCAGTCGCCTGGCTGTCGGGAAACCCTCCTGCAGCGCTGCTTCACCAGGACAGATGAAAATTTATTTTTTCTTCTGCGTTCTGCGTTCCTAACTGCGGAGTTCTATTTTCAAGTCAGGCGGACAAAATTTTTTGTAGGATGCGGTCTTCTTTGGCATAACGCATCAATCGCTCGGACAGTATGGGTTACGCTTCGCTAACCCATCCTACATTTATTCATGTCGAGCTACTTATAAGCCGATTTAAATTTGTTTCAAATCGGTAAGCGATTAATGTCTTTATTGCAACCAATCACAACCATGGCTGAACCACGTTCAAGACGCTTATTGGGGTTAGGATTAATTTGGAATTTGCCATCTTGACTGACAGCTAGCAAATTCAAACCATAGCGGTTGCGAAGTTGTAGTTCGGCGATTGTTCTGCCGTGAAATTCGTCTGGGACAATTAATTCTACAATACTGTTATCTGGGTCAAGGTCAAATCGGTCTAGAATTGCTGGTTTTGTAAGTGTTCGCGCTAGAGCTCTACCAGCTTCATATTCAGGGAAGACAACATGATCTGCTCCGACTTTGCGCAACAACTTGCAATGAACTTCACTAGATGCTTTTGCCACAACATGGGGGACACCACCTTCCTTCACATTTAGGGTGGTGATTATGCTTTCCTGAATGTAATTTCCTATGGCTACAATGACCGTATCAAATTCTAAAATTCCAGCTTCTCGCAGTGCAGCTGGTTCTGTTGAATCTAGTTGCAAAGCATGAGCAGTTATCTGCTCCGTTAACGCTTGGGATACCCGCTTTTCATCTATGTCCGTAGCCAGCACTTGATAGCCGAATTTATGCAGTGTTGAACAGACTGAGCGACCAAAACGACCTAACCCAATCACAGCAAACTGGTGATTGTCTTTACGCAGACTGCGAAAAAATCCCAATGACGCCAAATCCACAGTTGTTATCCTTATTAACACTGTTTTATTTAAGGCAAAAACTCGGTTTTCCCGAATAAATTAAAAATTTTATTTTTTGCCTAATTTATATTTTATCATTTCGTTATACTTGCATCTCATTTGCCAATTGGTTCTTCCCCCTGTCCCCCAATACCCCACTCCTGACTATCCTACAAGTAAGTTTTCTTCAGGATAGCGAACACTGCTAGGTCGAGGGTCTCCGAGTATAGCTGACATAAGTAGCAAAATACCAACTCTTCCAATATACATCGTCACAATTAATATTAGCTTGGCTGCGGCAGACACACTGCCCGTAATTCCAGTAGAAAGACCAACAGTGGCAAAAGCTGACACAACTTCAAATAAAAGTTGAATAAATGATATTTCGGGGTCTGTTAGTGCAATTAAAATGGTAGATGCAATTACTGTTGCCACTGAACCAATCAAAGCTCCAACAGCTTTCAAAATTACAGAGATTGCTATACTACGCTCGTATAATAAAACTTCTTCTTTCCCTTGGAGAATTGCCTTAGTGCAACTGGTAAGAACTCTCAGGGTTGTTGTTTTGAGTCCGCCTCCTGTACCCCCTGGGCTTGCACCTATAAACATGAATGCAATTGTGATAAATAGACCAGCAGTGGTCATTTTTCCTATATCTATGGTATTGAATCCAGCAGTTCTCGTTGTAGCCGATTGAAACCAAGCTCCTAATAACTTTTCAAGAAAACTCAAATTTCCAAATGTTTCCACATTTTTGAATTCTACCAAAAAAAATGCAACTGTCCCAATCAATAAAAGGACTACGGTTGTGCTAGTTGCCACTTTAAAATCTAAAGAAAATAAGAGATTAGTAGGTTTTTTAAGTAAGCGATCGCGTAACCAAACGTAAGTTTCAAAAATGACTTGATAACCAATTCCACCTAAGATAATTAACAATGTCATAGAGAAAACTATTAACACTGATGATTGATATCCAATCAAGTTATCTTTAAACAAACTAAAACCAGCATTATTCCAAGAATTCACACTATGAAAAATAGCTAACCAAAGTCCTTGATCCCATCCAAACTTGGGAACAAAAGCTGGTAAAAATAAAAATATTCCTGTAATTTCAAAAATTAGAGTCGTGGCAATAATTGAGCGAATAATTTGGGCACTCCCATGTATTCCCGGTCGATCTAAGGCTTGTTGAATGGCAACTTTTTGTCGCAAGTCGAATTTACGACCAATCAGCATAATCAAAAAAGTTGTGGTTGTCATGTAGCCCAAACCACCAACTTGAACTAACAGCAAAATAAATAATTGCCCCCAAAAAGAAAAATAAGTGCCTGGATCTACCACGGATAACCCTGTGACACAAACTGCTGATGTTGAGGTGAAAAAAGCTACAATTAGGTTATTCCACGTACCACTACTGGTAGAAAAAGGCATCATTAGCAGGAGCGTTCCTACAGTGATGACTGCTAGAAAACCTAAGCAAATCGTTCGAGAAACAGTCATAAAAAAAGTAAAAAAAAACACATCCTTTTGAACAGGAGCAGGGTTTCTCTTACCTAAAAGCAAAAACACCTTTATTTAATTAAAAACACACATGGTAGCCTACCAGTATGTATTTTTAAAATTTGCTTCTTCTTTACACCGCTTTCTTCATGAGTGCAACACTTTACCAGCAAATTCAGCAGTTTTACGATGCTTCCTCCGGTCTGTGGGAGGAAATATGGGGCGAACATATGCACCACGGCTACTACGGTGCAGATGGTACGCAAAGAAAAGACCGCCGTCAGGCGCAAATTGATTTAATTGAAGAACTCCTGAAGTGGTCTGGAGTACAGCAAGCTGAGAATATCCTAGACGTAGGTTGTGGAATTGGTGGTAGTTCTCTGTATCTGGCAGGGAAATTTAATGCCAGGGCGACAGGAATTACTCTGAGCCCGGTACAAGCTGCAAGAGCAACAGAACGCGCTTCTGAGTTTGGGTTGAGTTCTAGGACTCATTTTCAAGTGGCTGATGCCCAAGCAATGCCTTTTCCTGACAACTCTTTTGACTTGGTTTGGTCGCTGGAAAGCGGTGAGCATATGCCCGATAAAACCAAGTTTATGCAGGAGTGCTATCGGGTACTCAAACCTGGTGGAACTTTGATTATGGTGACTTGGTGTCATCGACCAATTGAGAATTCACCACTTACAGCGGATGAGGAGAAGCACTTGGCGGAGATTTATCGAGTGTATTGCTTGCCTTATGTGATTTCTTTACCGCAGTATGAAGCGATCGCCCATCAACTTGGGTTACAAAACATTCGGACTGCTGATTGGTCCAAAGCTGTTGCTCCGTTTTGGGATATAGTGATTGATTCAGCGTTTTCTCCAAAGGCGATTTGGGGTTTGCTACTTTCGGGTTGGAGTACTATCCAAGGGGCGCTGTCTCTGGGGTTGATGCGTCAGGGTTATGAGCGCGGGTTAATTCGGTTTGGGTTGTTGTGTGGAAATAAATAAACGTAGACGCGCAGCGGCGTGCCGCAGGCTACCGTACCAAGCAAGAGAGAGCGCAAAGAGAGGAGAGGGTCAATAACTCCGCCCTAAAAGGGACGGAGCTTGTAAGCGGCAGGGCTTACGTGTTTGACTAGCTCAGTTGAGCCTAACTCTGGTACAAACTGCCGGATGCTTTCCCAGTCCGGTCTATCTTTAAGCCGTCTTGCCTGCGGCGTTGGGTAATGCCCTTACGGGTTCGCCAGTTGCCTACGGAGGGAAACCCTCCTTCAGCACTGGTCTCACCAAGACATCTTGAGTTAGGTGAGCGAGGGAACTATTAACTTTACTCGTAAGGATTATCTCCATGCAACGAGTTCCGGTGTTAACACCATCAGGTAAACCATTAATGCCAACAAAGCCCAGTAGGGCGCGGCGTTGGCTAAAACGAGGATTAGCAAAAGTTGCTTATAACGACCTTGGGATCTTCCAGATCCAATTGATCAAGTGTCCCAGGACGACAGACGCGCAACCAATTGCAGTCGGTATCGACCCAGGCAAACTCTACACCGGTGTTGGTGTTCAGTCTGCCAAGTTCACTTTGTGGACTGCTCATTTACAGTTGCCGTTTGAAATAGTCAAAAAACGGATGGACCAACGCGCCATGATGCGGCGTGGTCGCAGAGGGCGACGGATCAACCGTAAGTTACCTTACAATCAACGCGCTCATCGTCAAGCTAGGTTTGATAATCGGCGTCAATATAAGATCGCGCCCAGTATCCGGGCTAATCGCGAGCTAGAGTTACGAATCATTGACGAGCTATCTTTGATCTACCCAATCACTACTATTGCGTACGAAATTATCAAAGCGCGTGGTGATAAAGCGTTTAGTCCTGTGATGGTTGGTCAAAAGTGGCAACTGGGGAACCTTGCTGATTACGCCGAAGTACAACAAGTTGAGGGTTGGCAAACAGCACAAATCCGGCAGCAGTTAGGGCTGCAAAAACAGAAGCATTCAAAAGGGGACGCGATACCCGCGACTCATGCAGTAGACGGTATTGCCTTAGCATGTGGCACTTTCATCCAGTACGGCGTTCTTAACCGTCACACGATGGGATGGAACGGCAATGTTACTGTAACCCCTGCGCCCTTTGCCGTGATCCGTCGTCCGACCGTCTCGCGCCGTCAACTTCATCTCATGGTTGCTGCAAACGGTGGAGTAAGGCGCAAGTACGGCGGTACTTGTACCCGTCACGGTTTCAGGAAGGGCGACTTGGTTAGGTCTCCTAAGGGCATCGGTTTTGTGTCAGGCGATACCAAAAAACAAATATCTGTTAGCGATGCTAACTGGCGACGGTTAGGACAGATAGTATCTAGCAAGATTCAATTGATCCGTCGTTCAAACGGGTTAATTGTAACTTACTAGATTTGTAAAGCCGTCCTCCGCTTCGCTGAAGGACGGGGTTTCAGACCCATAATTTTCGATGAGTCAGGTTTCACAGCCAGGGTTTCAGGCTAGTTGGTTTTATAGTTTTTGGAAGTTTTCGCGTCCTCACACGATTATTGGCACGAGTTTGAGTGTATTGGGGTTGTATTTGATTGCCCTGTCTCTATTTTCCAATCCTGTACAAGCGCAAGCCACTACGCCCATACTCCCTCTTTTGGGAGCGTGGATTGCCTGTCTATGTGGCAATGTTTATATTGTGGGGCTGAATCAACTTGAGGATGTGGCAATTGACAAGATTAATAAGCCGCATTTGCCTCTTGCCTCTGGGGAGTTTTCCCCAGCTACAGGTAAATTGATTGTAGCTATTACCGGAGTTTTGGCGTTGCTGTTAGCCTGGCTTCAAGGACCGTTTTTGTTGGGAATGGTGGGTATGAGTTTGGCGATTGGCACTGCTTATTCTTTGCCGCCAATTCGCTTAAAGCGGTTTCCTTTTTGGGCGGCGCTGTGTATTTTTTCAGTGCGCGGGTCAATTGTTAATTTAGGGTTGTTTTTGCACTTTAATTGGGTGTTGTCTGGTGGTGATGAAACGCAAAATTCAGCGTTTCTATCAATTCCGTCTGCTGTGTGGTTGCTGACATTGTTTATTTTGGTTTTTACGTTCGCGATCGCCATCTTCAAAGACATCCCCGATATGGAAGGAGACTTGCTCTACAATATACAAACTTTCACCCTCAAACTCGGTAAACAAGCGGTTTTCAATCTCGCTCTTTGGGTGTTAACTGTTTGCTATGTAGGGATGATTTTGGTTGGGAGCCTGCGCCTTGCTGAGGTGAATTCTCTTTTTTTGGTGAGCACTCATCTGGTGGCACTGGTTTGGATGTGGTGGCAAAGTAGACAAGTGGACTTGCAAGACAAAAGCGCGATCGCTCGCTTTTACCAATTCATCTGGAAACTGTTTTTCCTGGAATATCTGATTTTTCCAATAGCTTGTCTTTTGGCTTGAAAATACGGTAGGAACCTCACCCCCTAACCCCCTCTCTGCAGTGCGGAGAAGGGAATATTCTCCCCTCCTCGCTTGCGGGGAGGGGTAAGGGGTGGGGTTAAAGCGCACTGCACCTAAATGCAAACCGCTATAAAATGAATTTTATAGATGAACTCTTAACACGATGTTTGACAACTTTCAACCAAGTTATATTATTGCCGTAACTGCTGTCATTTCTAGTATCGCCATCCTTGGCTATTTTTCTTGGAAAACTTTGATTACGTCAAATGTTTTCCAAAAAGGAGTGAATCTTTATAAGCAAGAAAATTATAAAGATGCAGAAGCAGCTTTTCGTCAAATGATTTCTCTGAATTCTACGAATGATGTTGTTCACTTGTTGCTAGGAGATACTTTGATGCAACAAGGTAAACTAGAAGAAGCAATCCAACAGTTTCAAGAAGTGATTAATCGCGCTCCTAAAAAAGTTGATGCTTATTTGCGTCTATCGAATGCTTTCATGCGGCAAGAAAAGAAAGCGGAAGCAATTTCTAATCTAGAAAAAGCTAGAGATTTATGTCAAGCACAGCGTCAACAGGAAAAAGCAGAACAAATTAATCGTATTCTTCAAAAAATCAGTAAAAATAATTCGTAACTTATGGCTGAACAATTGGGCAAAGTCTACCTCGTAGGTGCTGGACCTGGAGATATAGCATACCTGACGCTAAAGGCTGATAAACTTTTATCGAATGCTGAAGTTTTGGTTTACGATGCCTTAGTTGATGGCCAGTTGTTGCAATGCATACCGCCTGATTGTTTGAAGATCAATGTAGGAAAACGCGGTGGTCAACCTAGTACGCCTCAAGCTGAAATTAACAAGTTACTGGTAAAGTATTGTCAGCAGGGAAAACAAGTTGTTCGCCTGAAGTCTGGTGATCCATTTATTTTTGGTCGCAGCACTTCAGAAATTGAAGCGTTGAAAACTGCTGGTTGTTATTTTGAAGTTGTACCGGGAATTTCCTCCGCGTTAGCAGCGCCGTTGTTTGCAGGAATTCCTCTGACAGATCCAGTCATGAGTCGGTGTTTTGCTGTGTTTACTGCTCATGAGCCAGATGCTTTGGATTGGGAAGCGCTGTCACGGTTGGAGACATTAGTTATTTTAATGGGCGGACAGCATCTGGCTGAGATTTTATATCGGCTGCTGCGACAAGGGCGAACCCGATCAACACCCATCGCCATTATCCGATGGGCAGGAACTGGGCAACAAGAAATTTGGACAGGCACTTTAGACAATATACTTGAGCAAACATCTGGTGTGTCGTTGTCGCCAGTGGTTATTGTGATTGGGGAGGTTGTGGGATTACGCAGTTATCTACAACCTGAGAAAATATCATTAGCGGATTTCTCAGTAGATAACGCTTTGCACCCCAAAACTATGCCCACTACCCAACCCTCATCTACCCCATCTACCCAACTTCCCTTATCCAATAAAACAATTTTGGTGACACGCGCAGCTGGACAGTCAAGCCAATTTACGCAACTTCTGACTGCATCCGGCGCAACTGTCATTGAAATGCCAACGTTGGAAATTTGTCCGCCTTCGAGTTGGGAAGGTTTGGATAATGCGATCGCCAATTTATCCGACTTCCATTGGTTAATTCTCACTTCCACCAATGGCATAGATTACTTTTTTGAAAGATTGTTTGCACAGGGTAAAGATGCTCGCGCTTTGGCTGAGATCAAAATTGCTGTTGTCGGTGAGAAAACAGCCAAAAGTCTTAATCAACGCTGTCTGCAACCAGACTTTATTCCTCCCAACTTTGTCGCCGACTCCTTGGTGGAAAACTTTCCCGAAGAACTCACAGGTAAAAAGATTTTATTCCCCAGAGTCGAAAGCGGCGGACGCGAAGTTTTGGTGAAAGAATTAACCGTTAAGAAAGCAGAAGTTATAGAAGTGGCGGCTTATCAATCTTGCTGTCCCAAAAGTGTACCTCCTTCAGCAGAATTAGCCCTTCAAAGTGGAAATGTGGATATCATTACCTTTGCTAGTTCCAAAACTGTGCAATTTTTTTATCAACTAGCAGAAAAGATATATTCTGAAAATACTCAAGACAATCAATCATCTGGGGTAGCTGATGCCTTAAAAGAAGTTTGTATTGCTTCCATTGGTCCCCAAACTTCTAAAACTTGTCGTTCCTTACTCGGACGCGTGGATGTAGAAGCAGATGAATATACTTTAGATGGATTGACTGAAGCAGTGATAAAATGGGCGACGAATTCTTAATATTAAAAATTCTTGATAACCTTCAACGTCTATACTTTCACATTTTTGAATCTTCGGGTTATTGATAAGCTTTTATTATAGCCTTCGCTGCTGGTTCTGGTTGTACTGTCAGTTAGCGATCGCCTTCGGCACTGCGCTTCTAAAGTTTATTTATTAGGTTTGCTTATCATATCATTTTTCCAGAAAATCTGAAAAAATGTATTCAAAAATACAGTAAAGGAAACAGCATTCTGATATGCAGTCTGTTTTCCAAGGCGATTGCGCGGAGCGCACTGCCAAAGGCAATCGCCAAACTTTTCGGTCTACTGAAATTGTAGGTTGGGCAAACCCTACGGGTTACCCAACAAAGTCTTGATAATGTTGGGTTTTGTTCCTCAAACGCCACTCGCCTCAAGCCGGGGAACCCGTCGGTGGCGGTGGCTCCCCAACCTACGCAGCTTTATGTTTTAGTCGCGAACTGAACTGTATTGGTGCATAAGTTGGTTGTTGCGATCGCTATATATGAATAGGGAAAGTTTAGCTCTTACAGGCAATAATGACTAACCACGCAAACCCAACACAAAACTTTTACCGAAGAAAGGCAGAGGGCAGAGGGCAGAGGGCAGAAGGAAAGAAGGTAAGCTTTGATACAAAAATAAGTCCTCTGTTCTCTGCCATAAGGTTTAAAGCCCCTGAATTTATTTATGGAGAAAAATAAACGCGTAGCAACTTTATTAAATCCCCCGAATTCATTCGTGGGGACGCCTTCTGCCTTCTGCCTTCGTACTTCTGCCTTCTTAAGCGTTGCTAATAGGAATTGACAACTATCTGTCGAATCCAAAGTTCGCAAATCTTAAAGGTTGCGTGCGAGACATTACTCTCGTAGAGGATTATTTGCAAAATGTCCAACAACAAAATACGCCACATATTTACAAGCTATTGGCTCCTAATCCTGATGCATCTAATCACAATAATACCAACGAACCTTTGCCAACTTATGAGAATATCGTGAAGGCGTTTGACAAAATAACTCAAGAAGCGTCTTCTGGAAGTCAAGTCTACATACATTATTCCGGTCATGGAGCATTTGCAACAACCATTTACCCAGAAATCAAGCAAGACCATTTAGATGAGGCGATTGTACCAATGGATATTGGTGAATCGCAAGGTCGCTATCTACGTGATGTTGAGTTAGCAACCCTTATCAAAAGGATGACAGATAAAGGTTTAATCGTAACGATTGTTTTAGACAGTTGTCATTCAGGAGGTGCAACACGAGGAGACGACTTTGGCATTCGTGGACCGGAGGATGGATCTGTTGACGATACACCGCGCTCTCAAGATAGCTTAGTAGCACCCTATGAGCAATTGATTCAAAACTGGCGTTTGTTAACACAAGGAGCAAACACCAACAGGACTTTAGGGGAATGGCTCCCGCAATCAACAGAAAAAAATAGGGAGTATGTTTTATTGGCGGCTTGTCGTCCTAGCGAGTCTGCCCATGAATATAATGTTGATGGTAAGCAGAAGCACGGAGCGCTTACATACTGGATGATAGACACTCTTAAAAGTAGCGTTTCAGCTTTAACTTACAAATCACTTTACGATCGCGTTACTGCCAAAATTCAAAGCAGGTTTCCACAAAAGCAGATACCCATGTTAATAGGGGAAAGTAACCGTTCTGTTTTTGGCAGCGATCGCATACAACAACAGTATGCAGTCAATGTGCTTGAGATCGTTGAGCAAGATGCAGTACCCAAGCGAGTCCGGTTGAACGCGGGTTTGGTCAATGGTCTTGGCGTAGGTGCGCTGTTTGCGATTTATCCAGTTGGGGCTAGGGACTTCACAAACAAAGAAGACATTCTCGCTATTGTTGAAGTCAAGCAAGTTAATGCAGCTGATGCATGGGCTGAAGTGAGTGAGAACTTGGGTAGAGGAAAAATCGAAATGGGTGCTCAAGCAGTCATGCGATCGGCTCCTATTAATTTAGTTCGAGAAGTTCGTTTATTTAAAAAACAAGTAGGTCATAAAGACAATGAACTGCCTCCAGAACTAGTGGATAAGCAAGATAAAGCACTACAGGCGGTTGAGGAGGCGATAAAAGAAAGTGGTTGGCTGAAGTTAGTTTCTGATGACAACCAAACAGCTGACTACCAAGTTGCTATTAATAAACAAGGTGAGTATGAGATTTGTGTTGGAACGCCAATTCAAAACTTACGACCACCAATAGAAATAGGAGCTCCCGATGCTGCTCTTAAAGTAGTACAACGTCTAGTTCACCTTGCAAAGTATCAAGCGGTTCGGGAGTTGGACAACCCCTCTTCATATCTAACAAATGGGCTTGAAGTTGAATTACTCATGCAAGAAAACTGGCAACCAGGATTGCCCTTAAATCCGCAACCATTCCCCGATCCTAAAAAACTTAAAATAGTATCTGGAGGATATGCTTTATTACGAATTAAGAATGTATCGCCCTTAAATCTCAATATTGTCATACTAGATATAGAGCCAACATGGGCTATTTCTCAAATAGAAATCTTGGGAATAGGCCAGCAATTTTACCAGTTGCAGTCAGGTGAACAGCTAGAACTTCCGCTCCAATTAGTTGTTCCGGATCGGGATGGTTACGAGAGTGTAGAAGAAGTCCTCAAAGTTTTTGCAATGGTAGGGGCTGCTGACTTTGGCTGGTTAGAGTTACCTTCTCTTGATGAAGAAATCACAAGTAGAGCGGGATCTCGAAGAGGAGACAGCCCACTGGAACAACTTCTTGCTGCGATCGGATCTGATGTTGATAAGCCACCTACTAATAAGCGTGCTGCAAAAGTTGTTATCGATCCGAATCAAGAATGGACTACAAAACACGTCACAGTCAATTTAACAGCGCAGTAAGTTAAGAGGTTTGTAGTCCGCAAGCCTCTATCTAAGTATTTCAACAAGATAAAAGGGTCGTTACTCATGAATGAAGAAAAGACTAACGCTTATCTCAATCTTATCCGAACACTGGTAAGTTGTTCTAGTGATGAAGAAATCAACCAAATTTTGAATGACCATCACGAATTGGTTGATGCGGAATTGGTGCAGACGATGGCACAGGTAGGAAAACAATTGGCAGCAAGTGGTGACACGAACACTGCTGATTTTTTAATCTATATTGCTCGTCAACTAGCTGAAACATTGGAAATGTCATCATCAGCTTCCACTTTTCCTACACTCCCGACTCCCAACTCCCAACTTGACTTCCTCTTGCAGGTTTTGCAGGCGATCGCAAATAAGAACAACCAGCAGAGGGTTTACCTCACGCTGCAAGCAAATCTGGACAAACTGGATGATAATTTGGCTAAGATTTTGCAACAATGGGCAACTGCAACTCTGTCGAAAGTCGATCTGAATGAAGCAGCATTCCTTGCGGAAGTTATTAGCGAATTTGGTAACTTGATGTGGAATTTTCCACTAGGCAATAGACCGAGTAATTTGGAGATTGCCATTACTAGTCTTCAAACAGCACTGACAGTTTTAACTCGTGAGAAATTTCCAGAAAAATGGGCAGCTAATCAAAACATTTTAAGCTATCTTTATCTTTACCGTCTTAAAGGGGATCGAGTCGAAAATGTAGAAGCAGCCATTCACTCTTTATTAAACACATTAGAAGTATACACTCGTCAAGCCTTTCCCACAGAATGGGCAATTAGTCAGATGAATCTGGGTAGTGCTTATAGTGACCCTATACATGGAGAACGAGCCGAAAATTTGGAAGTAGCTATTTGCCATTACCAGTCTGCCTTGGAAGTATGTACTCGCCAAGTCTTACCAGAACTTTGGGCAATGAGTCAAACAAATTTGGGAGTTGCTTATCTTAAGCGCTTACATGGGGAACGAGCCGAGAATTTGGAAATGGCAATTCGCTGTTTTGAGTTGGGGTTAGAAGTACGTACTCGCCAAGCCTTTCCTATAGAATGGGCAAAGAACCAAACAAATTTGGGCACTGCTTATGGTCAGCGCATATGTGGGGAAAGAGCCGAGAATTTGGAAGTGGCGATTCGCTGTTTCGAGTCTTCCTTGGAAGTATATACTCGCCAAGCCTTCCCTATAGAATGGGCAACTATCCAAAATCGTTTGGGTAATGCTTATGTTGAGCGTATACGTGGGGAAAGAGCCGAGAATTTAGAAGTGGCGATTCGCTGTTTTGAGTTGGGGTTGGAAATATATACTCGCCAAGCCGCCCCCGAACAATGGGCTGATAGCCAATTGCGTCTGGGTTATGGTTATCTTCAGCGTGTACATGGTCAAAAAGCAGAAAATATCGAAGTGGCAATTCACTGTTTTGAGTCTTCTTTAGAAGTATATACTCGCCAAGCCTCTCCCGAACAATGGGCAACAAATCAAAATAACTTGGGTGTTGCTTATATTAAACGCATACGTGGAAACAGAACCAAAAATTTGGCAGCTGCCATTCGCTATTTGGAATTGGCGTTGGAAGTATACACTCGCCAAGTTTTCCCGGAACAATGGGCAGATTCTCAAATGAATCTAGGCATTGCTTATCGTGAGTATACACGTGGGGAACGAGCAGAGAATTTGGAAGTTGCTATTTGCTGTTTCAAGTCAGCATTGGAAATGTTTACATACCAAGCTTTCCCCAGACAATGGTCAACAACCCAACATAATCTAGGCGATGCTTATCTTGAGCGCATAAGTGGAGAAAAAGCCGAGAATTTAGAAGCGGCGATTCACTGTTACAAATCTTCCTTGAAGATACGCACTCGCCAAGACTTTCCCGAACAATGGGCAACTACTCAAACGAATCTGGGGAGTGCTTATTTTCAGCGCCTACGTGGGGAACGAGCCGAGAATTTGGAAGTGGCGATTCGCTGTTTTGAGTCGGCATTGGAAGTATATACTCGCGAAGGCTTGCCTCAAGAATGGGCAATGACCAGAATAAATCTGGGCGACGTTTATCTTGAGCGCATCGGTGGGGAAGCAGCCGAGAATTTAGAAGCGGCAATTCGCTGTTTTGAGTCAGCCTTGGAGATCATCTATCAAATCTCCCCTGAAAACTGGGCGACTACCCAAATGCATCTGGGATTTACTTACCATAAAAAGCGAATACGTGGGGAAACAGCCGAGAATTTGGAAGCGGCGATTCGCTGTTACGAGTCGGCATTGGAGGTATTTACTCGCCAAGCCTTCCCCGAACAATGGGCCGCTAACCACTTAGGTTTAGGCAATGTTTATCTTGATCGCATAAGTGGGGAAAGATTTGAAAATTTGGAGGTTGCCATTCGCCACTTCGAGTCAGCATTGGAGGTATTTACTCACCAAGCCTCCCCCACACTATGGGCAGAAACCCAAAATAACTTGGGTGTTGCTTATTTTGAGCGCATAGGTGGGGAAAGAGCCGAAAATTTGGAAATTGCTATTCGCTATTTCCAGTCAGCGTTAGCAGTACGTACTCGCCAAGCCTTCCCTACAGAATGGGCAAATATCCAAAATAATTTGGGCTATGCATATAAAGATCGCATACGTGGGGAAAAAGTTGAGAACTTGGAAGTGGCAATTCACTGTTGTGAGTCGGCGTTGGAGGTATACACTCGCCAAAGTTTCCCCAACGGCTGGGCAGATGCTCAAATTAATTTAGGCAATGCTTACCTTGAAAGCAAACGTGGGGAAGCAGCAGTTCGCTGTTACGAGTTGGCTTCAGAGATATTCACTCGCCAAGCCTTCCCCCAAAAATGGGCAGAAACACAAGGGAACTTGGGTAATGCTTATCTTAAGTGCCTAAGTGAGGAAACATCTGAGAATTTGGAAACGGCGATTCGCTATTACGAGTCGGCTTTAGAGGTATTGACTCGCCAAGCCTTCCCCCAAAAATGGGCAGATACGCAATCGAATCTCGGCAGTGCTTATCTTAAGCGTATTCTAGGGGAGAAGGCAGAAAATTTGGAAGCAGCTATCTGCTGTTTCGAGTCAGCATTGGAGATACATACTCGCCAAGCCTTCCCTCAAAGATGGGCACAGATCCAAACTAATCTGGGCTATGCATATAATTACCGCATTCTCGGGGAAAAGGCAGAAAATTTGGAAGTGCCGATTCGCTGTTTTCAGTCAGCCTTGGAGGTCATCACTCGTCAAGCCGACCCCGAACAATGGGCAGAAACTCAAATTAATTTGGGCGACGCATATCATTACCGCATTCTCGGGGAAAAGGCAGAAAATTTGGAACTGGCAATTCGCTGTTACAAGTCTGCTTTAGAGGTCATCACTCGTCAAGCCAACCCCGAACAATGGGCAGAAGCGCAATCTATTTTGGGTGAGGCGTATCGTATCCGCATCCGTGGGGAAAAGGCAGAAAATTTGGAAATGGCGATTCGCTGCTACGAGTCTGCCTTAGAGGTCATCACTCGCCAAGCCGACCCCGAACAATGGGCAAATATCCAAAATAATCTGGGCTATGCATATAACTACCGCATTCTAGGAGAGAGGGCAGAAAATTTGGCAGCGGCGATTCGCTGTTTCGAGTCTGCCTTAGAGGTATTTACTCGTCAAGCCGACCCCAAACAGTGGGCAAAGTTTCAAAGCAATTTGGGAACTAATTACATTATCCGGATTGGGGGGAACAGGGCAGAAAAGCTGGAAACGGCTATCCGCTGTCTCGAATCTGCCTTGGAGGTCATCACTCGCCAAGCCGACCCCGAACAATGGGCAGAAACTCAAATGAATCTGGGAACTGCCTACCTTTACCGAATTGAGGGGGAGAGGGCAGAAAATTTGGAAGCGGCTATGCGCTGTTACGAGTTGGCATTGGAGGTTCACATTCGCCAATCGTTCCCCGAACAATGGGCAAAGATCCAAATTAATCTGGGTGAGGTGTATCGTGACCGCATCCGTGGGGAGAGGGCAGAGAATTTAGAAGCGGCCATCCACTACTACGAATCTGCTTTGGAGGTATATACCAGTCAAGCCTTCCCCCAAGAATGGGGACTGCTGCAAAATAATTTGGGAGTTGCATACGTTTACCGCATCCGGGGGGAGAAAGCAGAGAATTTAGAAGCAGCAATCAAGCATTATAAAGCTGCATTGAAGGTACGCAGAACGCTTAAAGCTTTCCGCCAGGAACGAGCGGATACCCACAACAATTTAGGTGAAGTCTATCGTCAGCGCATCTATGGGAAGACGGCAAAAAATTTGGAAGCAGCAATCAAGCATTATCAGGCTGCATTGAAAATATACACCCGCCAAGTCTACCCGGAACAATGGGCAATGACTCAAAACAATTTGGGCGCTGCTTATGAGGCACGTATACAGGGGGAAAAAACAGAGAATTTGGAAGCAGCAATTAGGTATTTTCAAGCTGCTTTGGAGGTTCTCACCCGCCAAGCCTTTCCTCAGTACTGGGCACTTACTCAACATAATTTGGGCGGTGCTTATGTGAGACGTATAGACGGGGAAAAGACAGAGAATTTGGAAGTAGCAATTAGGCATTTTCAAGCTGCCTTGGAAATACGTACTCGCCAAGCTTTCCCCGAAGCTTATGTAGAAACTAAATCGGGTCTTGGTGTTACCTATTTGAATATCGAGCAGTTCCACAACGCCTACACTGCTTTTGCCGCCGCGATTGACACTGTTGAAAAATTCCTGCGTAGTGAGATCGCCTCTGGTTCTGGAATAGAAGAGGACAAGAAAAAACTCGCTGAAAAATGGAACCAACTCTATCAAAGCATGGTGGAAGTCTGCCTTAAGTTAGGCAAGCCCACCGAAGCGATTGAATACGTTGAGCGTAGCAAAGCCCGCAATTTAGTCGAACTACTGGCTAATAAAAATCTTTATCCCAAACGCGACCTCTATCCCAACCCTAAGGATTACCAGGAAATTTGCCGTATACTTGACTACCTACGGCAGGAAATCCCAGTAAAACAGCGGCAGATTGAGATTGCCAGAGGTCGGGAATTTGAAGAAGTAAATCGCAGTAGATTACAGAGTTTGCAACAACAGTTGAAGAACTTGCAACAACAACGGGATAATCTGCTTGAGGCAATCAACCAGGTCGATCCTGAGTTTAAGTTAACTCAACAAGTTGAAACCCTCCCCTTTAGGGATATGCAAGCCTTGCTTAATGAGGACACCGCCATCATTGAGTGGTATATCGTTAAAAACCAGATTTTGTGCTTCATTATCACTCATCACAGTCCGCATCCAAAAGTTTTGCAATCTACACCCGAGGAAGAGGAATGGGAAACTTTGACAAAGTTTGCTTTTTTTCAGTATCGCATCTCGTGGTCTGGTAACACACAAGAACAACTTGGTAAATTAGCCGAGATTTTTCATATTGATGAAATTCTGGCACAACTCCCACAAGGGTGCAACCAGTTGATTCTGATTCCCTATCTCTGGTTGCAGTTGTTACCCCTTCATGCCTTACCTTTGCCTAAAGAGGCAGACAAATGCCTTTTGGACAAATTTGAATGTGGCGTCCGTTATGCCCCGAGCTGTCAATTGCTACAACTTAACCAAAAGCGACAACAGTCTGATTTGAGAACGCTGTTTGCTGTGCAAGATCCGTCTTCTAACCTTAAATACGCTAACTTAGAAGTAGAAACCATCCAATCATTCTTTGATTCTACTCAAGTGTTAGTTCAACAGCAAGCTACCGAAACTGCTGTTAAGACCAATCAAAACTTACAATCATCCCACTGTCTGCACTTCTCCTGTCATGGGGAGTTCAACCCGATATCACCTTTAGAATCAGCCCTGTTATTAGCAAAAGAAGAAAGGTCATCAGAACATGGACGCCTCACTTTAGCAGAAATCTTTGGACTGAATTTGACTCATAGCCGCCTTGTCACTCTTTCCGCTTGTGAAACTGGCGTAGCTGACCCCACGAGCACCAGCGATGAATACATTAGTTTGCCCAGTGGCTTTCTGTACGCAGGTAGTTCTAGCGTTGTGAGTTCTCTTTGGACAGTTAACGATCTATCAACTGCAATTTTAATGATTAAGTTCTACGAAAATCTACACGAGGATTTGACTGTAGCTGTCGCTCTCAATCAAGCGCAACTTTGGTTGCGGGATGCTACAAAAAACCAACTGAAAAATTGGATTGAACAACATCATTTATCATTAACACTACGTAAAGCAATTCCAGTACTCGATCGGCAACCGCTACCAGTAAATAGTGACCAACCTTTTCACGACCCTTTCTACTGGGCTGCTTTTTGCGCGGTTGGTAATTGAAATGCTTTTACGTTCTTTCTCTGTTTTCTTTATACTTCACAACCCGCGCTTGACAACATAAACTATTTCCAGGTAGCCGACACGTTTAACTTAACAGCCGACGATGTCGAAAAGCTTGCACGGAACAGCTTTATCCCGGCTTTCATGGACGATGCGGTTAAAGCCGATTATTTGGAGCGGTTTACACGCAAAGTATCCCAACTACGAGCAGATCTGTTTAACCGATGACAGGCTACGAGTACCGCGCTGGTTGTTCTTATAAATGACGAACAAGGATCTAAAACAATGACAAACTGTACTGTTGGTGACTATCTCCTGCTTCGTCTCAAACAGATTGGTGCCAAGCATATCTTTGGTGTCGCAGGTGACTACAATATGGAATTTCTTGACTCTATTGTCAATCAGCCGGACATAGAGTTGGTTACAGCCTGCAACGAACTCAACGCAGCCTACGCTGCTGATGGCTATGGTCGAATTAATGGTATTGCAGCATTAGTCACCACGTTTGGTGTTGGTGAACTCAGCGCCATTAATGGGATTGCCGGCGCTTACGCTGAACACGTCCCTGTTGTAGCGATTACTGGATCTCCTGCCACTAAAAAACAATCATCTGGGGCGCTTGTCCACCATACTTTTGGCACTGGTGATTTTACCATGTTTGCCCGGATGTATGAGAAGGTAACGGAGGCGCAAGCATATTTGACACAAGAGAATGCAACAGCAGAAATCGACAGAGTTCTTGGTGTCTGCCTTCTCAAGAAGTTACCTGTTTACATCTCCCTACCTATGGACGTTGCATCACACGAAGTGGCTGCACCGTCAGATTCATTCATACCCCCTGTCTTTAAGAGCGATCCTGCCACTTTAGCTGAGGCTGTTGATGCGAGTGTGGCGATGTTGGAGAAGGCTGTTAAACCAATCATTCTCGCTGATGTGGGTGTGGATCGCCTTCGCCTACATGAGGAATTGCGATCGCTTCTAGAAGCCACTGGATACCCTTATGCCACCATGAACATGGGAAAGGGGCTTCTTGAAGAAACGCATCCCCAATTCATTGGTATATATAACGGTGCTGCTACTGAGGACTATGTGCGAAAACGTATCGAAGAAGCAGATTGTGTGTTGAGTATCGGTGCTTTGATGACTGATTTCAACACAGGAAAGTTTTCCGCTAAACTCGATCCAGGTCGAACGATTGAAGTGCATGGGCAGTATCTGAAAATTAAGCGTGCCCTGTACAACAATGTAGCGATGGGGGATTTTCTACCTGCTTTAAGCAAACACCTGAAGCACCGCGATGCCAAAACGCTGGACTTAAAGCCGAAGAGGGAGAATTTGGATGCTGGCTTCATGACTCCCGGACAACCCAACTCAACAGCAGCTATTACACAGCAGCGTTTTTGGTACAGACTGGCTCATTTCCTCAGAGAAAATGACATTGTCGTCGCCGAGACTGGAACGTGTTTGTTTGCAGCCGCAGTAGTTCCTTTGCCAAAAGGAACCACCTTCGTTGGACAAGTACTTTGGGGTTCTATTGGCTACTCAGTAGGCTCTTTGCTCGGGTGTGCTTGTGCAGCTCCCTCAAGACGGTCTATCCTACTCGTTGGTGACGGATCGTTCCAAATGACGGCACAAGAATTGTCAACGATATTACGCTACGACCTCAAGCCAATTATTTTTCTTATCAACAATGATGGATACACAATAGAGCGTGATATCCACGGTGAGAAGATGCCATACAATGACATCCAGCCGTGGAAATATCACAAGCTCCATGAAGTTTTTGCTAACAATGGCTGGGGCGTTAAAGTAGGCACCGAGTCAGAGTTAGAGTCAGCACTGCAACAAGCTGAACAATCTAGGGACAAACTTGCCTTCATTGAGGTGGTGATGGACAAAATGGACAGCCCAGAGGTTCTCTTAAAGATGTTGCATCAATAGAGAATGAAATGCCTAATCTGTAAGTCTACCCGCGCCTGAAATTGGTAGATAGTAGTTACGAATTTGTTTGAACTGCTCAACGGATGCATAAGAATAACTCATAAATAATCCTTGTTGTTATTTAAGATTATTTATGATATTAAGTTGCAGATCAAAACCTCACCCCTAACCCCTCTCCTTAGGAAGGAGAGGGGAAATAAAGCGCAGCTTTATTGGGGTGAGGTCATACGTATGATCGCAACTCGGTATGAGTTATAGATAACTATCGGGTCAGATGTGGGGCTGCTGCCGGAAGTAGCTCACCCATTACTGCTCAGCTCCTTTACCTGATTTTGCTAGGTATATGCCAGCTAAAACCACGAAAAAAGCTACCCAGTTGAGGATACTTAACCTTTCTCCAAAGATTTCCCAGGCAAAGATTGCAGTTATGACTGGCTCCAACAGCAAGAAAAGGGAAACAAATCCTGCAGAAAAATTTTTGAGGCTATAAGTTACAATTCCCTGACCTATCACTTGGCAAAGAACACCTAGACCGATGACTGCTAGCCATCCCAAACCAGAATTGGGGAAAAGTTTATTTTCGCTTAGCAAGACAATTGGGAGGGTCAACAAACAGCCGACAGCGCAATTACACAGGAGTATAGTTGTCACTGAAAACTTCTTTAGTAGCTGTTCGCTAATCAGAAAGCTTCCAGCATAGAACACAGCAGAAAGTAAAGCAACAGCATCACCGATGAAGTGTTCGGGAGACACTTGCAAATCTTCAACTCCAACGGCGATCGCTCCCCCCGATGCTAGTGCTAAGCCAATGAGAAATTTGCCATCAAAGTAATGACCCAAAAATAGGCAGTCTCCTATAGTGGCGAAAACTGGAGTCAGATTATGTAGTAAATTTGAGTTGGCAACGCTGGTTTGAGTCAGAGACCAAGCCCAAGAGAGTAAGCACAGCGCAGAAATACCACAAGATACCACAAAGAGGGCTAGATCGCGAATTGTCCATGGCTTTGGTTGCACTTCATAGTCGTGGGATTTTGTGTTGCGTGCCCTGTTGATCGCTTTCCACATCAAGAGTGTTAAACTCCCTATCCAAAGGCGATTAAAGATTGTGGCATTTGGACCAAGTTCGTTTTCGCTCAATTTGATAAAGATTGCAGCGAAGGATAAAATCAATACTGCTATAAATAATAGGGTTAAATTAATCAAATCAAGTGTTGGCTTTGTTTGTTGCTGTGGGAATTCTGCTTGATTGAGCATAATTAGAGTTAATGAAGTTGATGTTGTTTCGCTTAAAAGTTACCTTGGATCATTGATCTGAAGTTAAATCTACCACTGTGTCAATAAGTAATTTTACTTAATTTTTCTCTGCCACCCCGTGGAGAACTTACTATCTGGGAGAGTACTGAGCGTGAATATTACGTTTCACGCTCCCGGATATCGTTGTGCTTGACCGCAGGACTTAATTTGGCCTTGCCATACTTTTGACTCTGTTGTCTATTTTTTAACAAAAATTATATTTCTAAATCAGTTTAAAAGGAGATTATTTATACACTGTTAATCATATTTAAGATAGATGAAGGGTACTGGTAGCAGGAGTTACACAAAGCCTTAATAATTGCGTTGGCTTTGTTGCTGACGACACCAATTTATGGAAACTAACAACAGATAATACACTGAAGAGCGATCAAGTTGCATGTTGCTATTGTTGGCGGTGGTGTTTCCGGAGTATACAGCGCTTGACGCCTGATGCAGTGTGACCTAAGTACATGCGAAGCCCTCAAAGCAGAGGCTAAAGATAGTCGAACAGGCAAACTGAAAATCGGCGTGTCCCTTGCAAAGCGATCGCCGAAGGTGGGCGTTTATTGTCGCTTGTGCCACCCGGTATGCCCAAAGAGCTTGCACAGTGTGAGGTTTCGGAATGTGCTCAATGTGATCAGCAACGAAGCCTACGAATTCATGCGCTATGCGGGTGGTTTTGACACAATGTTGAGTAACTGGAATGCCGCCGATGCCTTACCCTGGTATCTCGCCTATTTCGGACCAGAGGTCAATTACATGGGGTTGGTAGATGGATATGAAGCTATACCACTTAAGTGTGACGAATTTGTGAAGGCGATCGCACAAAATCTTCGCTGCAATTCACGCCCTCGTTCACGCGTAACCTATTTACTCACAAACTATGAGTAACTAAAAGCACCCGAACTGAGGGCAGAAACTCTACCTAGTGATAGAAGTAAGTAATTTAGAATTTTTAATACTCTAACCATAGCAAACAATTTCTAATTTTTTATTTTTTACCTCCACGCTATTTTTTGACCTAATTTGTAAAACTTAACTAATTATCATATCAGATTTACTACTAAAGTTTTTCAAAGCATGATTGAAGTTTTGGCAAGACAATAAATTTAGGAAAAAAAATGACAATTGAGAGTCATCAAAAATATAAAGGCAGAGTACTTGTTATTGGTGCGGGTGTAAGTGGTCTCGTGACATCGCTTTGTTTGCAAAGAAATGGATTTAAGGTAACACTGGTAGCGTCTAATTTTGCTCCAGAAATAACTTCAGTTGTCGCAGCAGCTTTGTGGCAATGGCCGCCTCCAGCGCTAGGTAAAGATGATCATGACCAAACCTTGCTCACACGCTCCAAAAAATGGTGCATGGCTTCCTACGATTATTTTGCTAATCTTGCCTCCTCGCCAGAAACAGGTGTTTTTATGCGACCTGTAGTAGTTTATTTTAAGCATCTGGTCAAGGATAATCCTAGTGATCGGTCGAGAATGAACGAACTGCAAGATAAAGTGCATCATTTTGTGCATACTCCTGCTTTGATAACAGAAAATCAAATCAATACTGAGATAGGTTTACTAGACGCTTATTCACATCTTGCGCCCATGATTGATATGGATGTTTACATGGGCTGGTTGCTTAAAGAAGTTCAGCAAGCTGATGGTCAGGTGTTAACTAGGAAAATATCTGGCAATTTAAAAGATGAAGAAGAAAAGCTCAAAAAAGACTTTGGTGTTGACGTGATTGTCAACTGTGCAGGTCTGGGAGCTATAGAACTTACTAATGAAGATATGTATCCTCTTAGAGGAGCATGGATTCGTGTTTATAACGATGGGAAAACGATACCTCGAATCACCAAGGCTCATTGGTTATCCCACGATGAATCCTCCGACAAGGACATGATTTACATAGTGCCAAAAGGAGATAACATACTCCTTCTTGGAGGTTTGGTAGAACCAGATAAATGGGATTTGAATATTGGCTTAGAAAATTACGATCCAGTAAGGGATATGCTGAGGCGATGTGTTGAGTTTATGCCAGCGCTAAAAGATGCCCAAATTGATTTTAATGAGCCTGTTCGTGTAGGTTTGCGTCCTTTTAGAAGGCAGAATGTCCGTTTGGAAAGAGAACAAGACACAAGCATCATTCATAACTATGGACATGGCGGTGCGGGTGTAACTTTATCATGGGGGTGCGCAATGGATGTCGTAGAAATAGCGAAAGAACTCGTACAACAAAGGCTGAAATGCTCCATTGTTTAAAAGGTGTTGTCATGGGCGATCGCCTTTACCCCTATGCCTCCTTATGGTATATTCAATTACTATACATTTACCAGACGACGATTAGGGGTTGTCATAGACCAAAGCATTTTTTGCCTAGTAGTTAGAAAAATTTTTCCGACATAATTTTTCCGACATAAATAATTTTAGTTATGTCTCTAAAAATCAGATGCTTGTAAAAAGCTATTAAATTTTCTGCTTTTTGTGGGAACATCAGCACATCATTTGTAAAGGAATAAAGCCTCTATGACTACAGCGGGATCGTTTGCGGATTTGGTCATACAGTTTGGTGACATTAGGGGAATCACAAGCCTTCCTAATGACCAAGGATTCGTGGAGATTACGATCGCAAATCAAGGTGAAGAGCGTGTCGAGGGTCGTTTCGGTGTCAACCTGTATGCATCAACAAACTCAGTTCTTGAACTACCTCTGAACTCTGGTACCCAACAGGGTAGAGATGAACTGTTAGGCTTTATTCAACCAGATATAAGCTTGGGGTCAGGTGAGTCGGAAACCATTACTCTAAATTTTGCCGATTCCAGGCTGCGTGTTCCCTCTATAGTAGCGCCCGGTTCTTACCATCTGATTGCACAAGTTGACCCTGCTAACACCGTTGTTGAAAGCAATGAAGAAAACAATTTAGCTAGCACGCAAGTTTCTACAGAAGGTAGCGATGTCATCATCACTTGGAATGCAGTAGCTTTGAACCTCGCCGGCGACACTGAGCGGCTGTTTCCGCCAGTTTTAGCACGCAATTTAGCTATTATGCACGGGGCAGTGTACGACGCTGTGAACGCGATTGATCGAAGCTATATGCCTTATCTGGTAGAAGTAGAGCCAAAAGAAGCAAAAGGGGCATCGCCAGAGGCTGCTGCTGCTGCTGCCGCACATCGTGTACTACTCAATTTGTACCCACAGCAAGCTGTCGAGTTGAACCAGCAGCTAACTAAGTCACTGGCGGCAATTCCTGATGGTTTGACTGAGGATAAAGGCGTTGTTCTAGGACAATTTGTTGCCGATCGCATCCTTGCTGCTCGTAGCGAAGATGGTTCGTCTAATTCCCAGCAGGACTACATACCAGGCGATCAACCAGGTGAGTGGCGACCAACTTTTCCTAACTACCTGCCTGCAAGATTTGTAAATTGGGGCGAAGTCACTCCCTTTGTCATCCCCTCAGTTTTGGACTATCGGACGGATGGTCCTCCTGATTTGACTAGTGAGTTATATGCACAGAACCTTAATGAGGTCAAGTCTTTGGGCAGCCTCAATAGCTTAACGCGCACACCAGAACAAACAGAAATTGCTAAGTTCTGGTCTTTTGACCACACATACTCCTTCAGTATTCAGGGTTTCTGGAACAAGATTGGGGAAGAAATAGCCCTGAAAGAGGGGAATACGTTGGTCGAAAACGCTCGGTTTTTTGCGTTGCTAAACTTAGCACAGGCTGACGCAGGCATTACTGTGATCGATTCCAAGTACTTCCATAATTTCTGGCGACCGATTACTGCCATTAGGGAAGCTGACACTGATGGCAATCTAGACACAGTTGCCGATCCGGACTGGGTATCACTGATCAACCTTTCATCTACTCCCGAGTATATAGGAGGGCACTCGATTGTTGCCGGGGCTGCCGTCGCAGTTTTAGAAGACTTTTTTGGTGAAGATTACAGCTTTAGTACGACTTCGCCAGAACTACCTGGTGTTGTTCGCTCATATGATAGTTTCTCCGAAGCCGGTTTAGAAGCTTCTTTAAGCCGCATCTACGCTGGGCTTCACTATCGATTCACCCATGAAGTATCTTTTGGACTGGGAGAAATGCTAGGCGAAGATGTAGTCCAAAATGCCTTGTTGCCAACGGACAGCTTGAACGCGTTAAATGCAACCAGCATCATTTAACGAATCTTTTTTGAACAAAATCCCCACGAATTCGGCGATCGCTTCGCTGCTGCCTAAGCGCAAAGCGCACGCACTCGCGTTAGTCCCTGAGTCCTTACGGACACGCTTCGCGAACGGCAGATCGCTACTTTTCTCCCAGATGCAATATTCTACTATCATTTCATGCTGGCGGTAGCGCAGATTTGACACTCTCCGTCCTTATAGGGCGGAGAGTGTCAACTACTTTTTCAACGCACTAGCGCGATAAAAGCGGAAAAACAAGTTGATCGTAATTAGCGAAGCCGAAAGGACAATTGATAGTAAGCTGGGTCGATGAATTAGGAACCTATCCATCTGTTTCGGGAATCTCCCGACTTCAGGCGGGAGAGGATGTCAAAGCATTGCAATTTATGATGCTTCCCCCGACTTCGCCGAAGTTGTCGGGGATCTTTTTGTTCGTAACTCCTACACGGATTGCTATGTTTAGTCAGAAACTATGAGTGACTAAAAGCACGCGAACTCAGGGCAGAAACTCTACCTAGTGATAGAAATAAATAATTTACAATTTTTAATATTCTAACGATAGCAAACAAATTCTAATTTTTTATTTCTTAACTCGACGCTATTTTATGAGATAATCAAATGGGCAATCCTGCCAGATTTTTGTTGAACAAGATAGGTGGCGCTTTATTGTTGCTGACACTATTGACCGCGTGTAGTAGCAAATCCTCCACTTCAGAACTTACAAAAGAGTTACAAACAGTGACCTCATGGGCAGCAACTGCCGAGATGACTGGCGATGGCTGGATACGCGGCAATGTCCCGACGGTCTACGCAAAACAAACACTCTCTACAACGCTTGAAAAACTTCATAAAGAAACAGAAAAGATAGCACAGTCATTATCTGACCCCACGCAACGTCGCACGATACTGGATCATCTACAGCGTCTCGAATCCACAGTGGGTCAGATGTCAAGGGCGGTGGAACAAAAAGACCGCACTGCGACTGCTCAAAAGCTAAGACAGCTATCAACCCAAAAGCAAACAATTAGCACGTTTGCCACGGTAGCAGGTGAGCAGCCATGAATAAAATTCTGCAAATTACGCTTGGCATCGTCACGAGTATCGGTGGCTTTCTGGGCGCAGGCGCGATCGCTACAGCAGCAGAAGCTGGATCTGTGTTTGGCTTCCAACTGATCTGGGCAATCCTCTTAGGCGCGATTTGCGTAATCTTTCTGGTAGAAATGTCAGGGCGGATGGCAGCCGTAAGCAAACATACGTTAGCCTCGGCGATCCGCGAGCGTTTTGGGTTCAACTATTTTGTCATTCCACTATGCGGCGAAATTGTGGTCGATTTTCTGGGACTGGCGGTTGAAATCGGTGGCGTTTCTATCGCACTACAACTGCTAACGGGGATTAGCTTTCAATGGTTTGCTCTGCCCGTTGCTATGGTGATTTGGTTGGTACTTTGGAAAGGCAACTTGGGCATCATCTCTAATGGCGTTTCCCTGCTTGGACTGATCACGCTGACCTTTGTTTTCGCAACTTTCAAGCTTCATCCTGAACTAACACAAATCGGTTCTGGCTTGTTGCCGACTCTGCCACACTCTAACACCGCACATTATTTATACATTGCGGTTAGTATCCTCGGCGCATCGATAGGACCTCACCTGTTTTATTTCTACTGATCGACTGTAGTAGAAGACCAATGGGATGAAAAGAATATCGGTGCTAATCGCGCTATTGCCTCTTTAGGCATGGGCTTCGGTAACATAGTATCGCTGGGTGTGCTGATTGTAGCAGCGATGGTACTTCACCCCAAGGGTATCCAAGTTGATAACTACTTGCAAGCAGCGCTGATGCTGACCCAACCCTTCGGTTACTGGGGCTTCGTGCTGTTCGCAGCGTCGCTGGGTATCGGCTGCTTTGGGGCTGCACTGGAGGCAAGCCTTAGCTTCACCTATATTGTGGCTCAAGCTTTGGGGTGGAATTGGGGCGAAAATCTCAAACCGAAGGAAGCGGCACGGTTTAGTTTCGTCTACACGGTGTTCGTCTTTCTGGCATCATTGCTGATGGTCGTTGGCATCGACCCCTTAAAACTGACGCTGTTCACAATGGCGATTACAGTACTCATCTTACCGCCGGCGATCGTACCTTTGCTAGTCTTGATGAATGATAACCACTACGTTGGCAAGTATCGTAATGGTTGGATTAGTAATAGCGTAATCATCTTTGCGATCGCCCTCTCGTTTGTCTTGGCAATTATTGCCATCCCTTTGGAAATTCTTGGAGGTTGAGATGGACGTGATCCGAGATGTTTTGGATAACCAGTTGGTTGACCGCAATAATTGCAAAATGGGCAGAGTCGATGGGATTGTGATGGAGTTACCCGAAGGGCAACCACCACGACTGGCTTACATCGAAGTGGGTATGCCAACCCTCGCCCGAAGGCTGCATCCACGCTTAGAACGTTGGGTAGCAGCACTTGCAAGCAAGTGGGGTACCAAGCACAGTGAGTCATTTCGGATTCCTTTTTCAAAAGTGCGCGACGTTGGCATTGATGTAAATGTTGACCTCGATGCCGAAGCAACGCCAGTGTTAGCTAACGAAAAATGGCTACGGGAACACATTATCGAACGGATTCCAGGGGGAAAGTAATGGCTTCGGGTGAAATTCATCTTGAATTATTGCTTAGCAAAGCGGTGCTGGATCGAGAAGGCAAAGAGGTCGGACGTATTGAAGAGGTACGTGCCCAAAAGCAAGGGAATGAATGGATCGTCCAGGAGTATCTGATTGGCTCTGCTGCCATCTTAGAACGGCTATCAGCTTGGACAATTGGACTCAAAATTTTGCACCTCTTGGGAGCGCGTCAAGGTATAGGCGGGTACAGAGTGCCTTGGGACAAGCTGGATTTGACTGACCCCCAAAAACCACGGCTGCGTTGTCTCAAGCACGAATTGAAGACATTTTCCCCTGAACAGCAAGAAGTGACAATAAATGGAAAATAAAACAATGGCAATTGTACTGTTGGCAACTATCTATTACTTCTTCAAAGAATGAAATGCCCTATTTATAAAAACCTCACTGAACGAAAAATGTATTTGACAAAAGTTTATGTAGGCGTGTAGCCACAATTGTTAATTACCCTTATACTGCCATGTTTTACACTAGCTTTGAACATAATATGTTCTGCAGATGGATCAACTCTGACAATTCTGTAGGAACTATCTTATATATTCATGGTTTGGGTGAATCTAGTCTCTGCTTTGAATCACTGATTCAAAATGAGCATCTTTGCCAATGGTCTCACATTGCATTAGACCTTGAAGGTTATGGAAAAAGTCTTTGGTCTGTGACGCCAAAATCTCTCGAAGAACACGCTGATAGTTTGGCAAGGTGGCTGCAATTTCAAAGTATCAACCAGGTAATAATACTAGGTCATTCGATGGGAGGAGTGATTGGTTTGATATTGTCTGAGAAATACCCTGAACTTGTGCAAGGTTTCATTAACGTTGAAGGTAATATTTCTATCGAAGACTGTACCTTTAGTAGTCAAGCTGCGTCCTATTCTTTAGAAGATTTCCAGAAATATGGGTTCAACACTATCCGCAACTCTATATACTCTGATGGATTGGAAGACTTTGCACTGCGTAGTTATTATGCCAGCCTCTGCTTGTGTCAGCAACAGACATACTATTTAAACAGCAAAGAATTAGTTGAACTTTCTAGAGGCGCTCAGTTAGCTAAAAGGCTCGGTACCCTGGAAATTCCTTTGATATATTTGCTGGGAAATCCACGCGGTACGGCAGAACTTTCTCGTTCTATGCTGACTGCATCAGATGTTGAATGGCGAGCAATTGAAGATGCAGGTCACTGGCCTTTCATAGACCAACCAAAAACGTTTGTTAATGAAATGTTGTGTTTTTTGAGTCAACTTCACTCGTGACAATTTGCGTTGTCACAAGGTTTACAACAACTTCAGTGACCTAAATATATATAATTTGTAAAAAATACATAAATGTAGAGACGCGTAAACCGGAGGTTTTCCCGCAGGGATACTGCAAGCGCGTCTCTACCCTAAGCGGGAATTTTACGAATGATGAGCGGATTGCTGTAGATATATAAATTTAGCAACAGGATATGGTCAAAAATAGTGACACAAAACTTTGATGCAATTGTTCTAGGTGCTGGTGTTATGGGAAGTGCAACCGCCTACTACCTAGCTAAAGCCGGAGTGCGAGTGCTGCTGTTGGAACAGTTTGAGTTGAACCACCAAAAAGGAAGTTCCTATGGTTATTCACGAGTCATCCGCTATACGCACGACCACCCAATTTACATCAATATGGCACGCGCCGCTTATCAGCTATGGTTTGCGTTGGAAGACGAGACGGGAGAAAAGCTTTACGTCAAAACAGGAGGGCTGGATATCAGCTTCCCACAGCAGCCAACATTCCAGAAAAGGCTAAAGTGTGCTTCGGAGGCGGGGTTGGAATATGAATATCTCACAGACTCTGAGGTTTGCAAACGATTTCCCCAATTCCACCCAGATGAAGGAATGCACGCCCTGTACCACCCAGACACAGGGTATCTTCGGGCTTCTCGCTGCGTTCTAGCTTTCACTCGAAGAGCGCAAACGCTTGGTACAACACTCATTGACCAAACTCCAGTAACGAGCATCAGCAAGAGCGAGAATGGAGTTACGGTCTTTACTACCACAGAAAGTTACACAGCTGACCTACTAGTGCTGACTGCGGGCAGTTGGACCAACGAACTCTTAGCACAACTGGGATTGAATTTACCGCTGTGTGTGATGCCTATGCAGTTGGGCTTTTTTCAGGCAACCCCAAAGTCGGAGTTCTTGGCAGAGCGCTTTCCGGTGTTTTACTTCCATATCAAGGACAACTATGGAGACACGCCCTACGGCATTGCTGATGATGGCGGCATCGGTGTGAAAGTTTCAACCTGCTACGGGTGGGAAACGGTCAGTAGTCCCACTCAGGTTGATTATACTCCCAGTCAGTTGTGGATTGAAGACATTCGCCAATTCATACGTCGGTACGTTCCTAGTGCTAATGGACAGTTAATGTCTACCCGCCGCTGCCTCTACACTATGACTCCAGACAAACATTTTATCATCGACTCCCACCCGGACTACCCACATATAGTAATTGCGGCAGGCTTTTGTGGGCGTGGCTTCAACTTCTCGACGCTAGTTGGCAAAATACTAGCGGATCTGGCTCTATTCGGAAAAACAGAGCATGATACGAGTTTGTTTAAACTATCTAGGTTCCAACAATAACTGATACTGTTGGCGAAGTCAAAAAATGCCATCACTTGGGTGGATCGATGAGAGCTTTAAATGTCTTTTTAAAACAGAGGAAGTAGAGATGAGTTTTCCTGAGCCTAATATTATAGTTGATGTCATTGTTGTTGGCTACGGTGCAGCAGGAGCAACTGCGGCATTGACCGCCCATGAACACGGCGCTCAGACTTTAATCCTGGAGAAAATGCCGCGCGGGGGTGGGAATTCTTATGTGTCATCAGCAAACATGGTTTTTCCTAAAAATACTGCGGACGCTGACAAATTCGCCGATTACTTAAATGAAGTTAACTTTGGCACAACAGAGCGTGAACTTGTTGATACCTTTGTTCAAGGGCTGCTAGAAAACCCGGCTTGGCTAGAGTCGTTGGGAGGAGAGTTGGAAATCTACGATGGCTTCAAACAAGATCCTTCACTTTCTTACTACATTCCCAACCTCACTTTTCCTGGGCTACCAAGTGCTCAAGGTTTGGAAGTTGTAGCCCTCCATCTCAAGCAAACAGAGACTTGTCCTGAACCGACGGGGGGTCATCGTCTTTGGAAACTTTTAGATCGACACGTAAAATCGCGTCGTATCAAAGTCATGGTTTCCACTCCCACCAAAGAGCTAGTGAAGAACTCTCGCGGTGAGATTATCGGGGTGATTGCTGAGACAGAAGGGCAAGAAATCTTCATTTGCGCGAAGAAAGGTGTCATTATGACCTGCGGTGGTTTCGAGAATAATCAAAAAATGAAATCGGAGAATTTGGACCCGAAGAAGGATATTGGCTTGCTTGGAAGTCCGGGAAATACGGGTGATGGTATCAAAATGGTACAAAAAGTTGGTGCCCAACTTTGGCATATGAACGCCCAAGCAACTGTACTGGGGTTCAAGCCTGCGGAATTTGAAACTGGTTTTGCTATTACGCTCCGCAAACCGGGTTTCATTTATGTGGATCGGTACGGGAACCGTTTTCTCGATGAGACACGACTCGAAGCTCATGAAGCGGGTGTCGCAACTAGTGAATTTGATACGCGAACCTACACCTACTCTCGCCTACCTTGTTATGTGATTATGGACGAGGAAAATGCACGCGGCAAATCGCTTTGTTTAAGTATTTTCTCGAATAATGTAGTTGCTTTAGACTATAAGTGGAGTGAGGACAACTCCAAGGAAATTGAAAAAGGTTGGATCTTGAAAGCGGATAATCTGAACGAACTGAGTAAATTGCTACAGCTTGATGAGACAGCTTTGCAATTGTCTATTGGTAAATATAATCACTTCTGCTGCTCTGGCGTAGACTCTGATTTTGGGCGTAAGCCAGAGACTTTGAAACCGATCAAACCCCCATATTACGCAATGCAACTGATGCCACTGCTATACAATACACAAGGTGGTCCGCGACGTGACAAACAGGCGCGGGTTCTAGATCCAGATGGCAATCCCATACCAAGGCTGTATGCTGCGGGGGAGTTTGGTTCGATTTGGGGGTTTCGATATCAAACATCGACGAACGTTTCCGAATGTCTCGTTTACGGGCGGATCGCGGGTAAAAATGCTGCTAAAAGTTAAGTAAAAACCTCAATATAGAATCAAAGGAGCGATCGCTAGTTTTTCTAACCCAAGAAGTTAGTTTTTTAGATTTTTATGGATTTGCCTAACATCGAAACGTACATTAGTCCAACAGATTTACTCTCAGTCGAAAACTGGCAGCAGGGATGGGCACCTCTTGCTGGCGGCACCTGGATCTTCTCCCACCAGGAACCTGATTTAAAAGTGCTAATAGATTTGGAGAAATTAGGCTGGTCAGAAATTGAAATCATGCCATCTGGTTTAGCGATCGGTGCAACTTGCCCTATGGCAAAATTGCGCCAATGGGACTGTCCTCTCAATTGGACATCTGTGAAAGCACTTCACCGCGCCATTGACGAGTTGGCATCATTTAAAGTCACCAATAAAGCGACTGTGGGGGGCAACCTTTGTTTAGCCTTAGCTGCAAGTACTTTTGCACCCGTTATGGTTGCGTTGGGGGCAAGCTACGAAATCGTGAGTTCAGGTTCTCCACCTCGCTTTGTTCCAGCCAGAGATTTCCAAATTGGGGTGCAGCAAACAATCCTGCAACCCGGAGAACTTTTGCGAAGAATCTTGATTCCTGTATCTAACTTAGAATGGCAAATTAGCTATCAGCGGATTTGCGTTGCCACTGCCGGTTATGCAGTGTCAATAGTGGTAGCAGCTTATAATCGAAAAACAGCCCAAGTACGGTTTGGACTCGGTGCTAGTGTTCCCGCACCACGAATCGTGGAGTTTGCAGCACCTCCCACTCCAAAAGAACTCTGCGAAGCACTCTTCGAGCAGCTTCCGGTTGATTGTTTTCTAGAAGATGAAAGGGCAAGTGCGGCTTATCGCCAACACGTCACGAAAGTTTTAATGCAGCGAACACTCTCAGAAGTTTTATGCCAGAATCGATAACTTTTCAACTCAACGGCAAGACCTATAGCGAAACCTGTTCCCCAGGAACAAGCTTACTCAGTTTGTTACGCAATCTAGGCAGGGTTGGTGTGCATCGTGTTTGCGAAACTGGCGATTGTGGCAGTTGCACTGTTTGGGTAGATGGCGCGCCGATTCATAGCTGTATTTACCCAGCCATGCAAATTGAAGGTCACTCTGTCACCACGATTGAAGGACTTGTGGTGGATGGTGAAATGGCACCGATGCAGCAAGCTTTTTTAGATTGCCAAGGGTTCCAGTGTGGGTTCTGCACCCCTGGCATGATTATGAGTGCCGAGAAAATTGTAGAACTTTCGGATGCAACGTCTCTACAAGAGACAGAAGCAGAAATTCGCAGAGCTTTAGAAGGAAATTTATGTCGCTGCACTGGTTACCAGGCAATCATCGATAGCATTCTCATGCGGACTGGTAAGGGCAGCTGTCGGACGCCAGAACGCTTGCAGTTGACGACTACCTCCGGACCAGTTGGGCAGAGTATTCCCAAGCAGGACGGTGTAAAAATCGTCACAGGTCAACCAGCCTACACAGCAGACTGGACGCCTGAAGGGTTGTTGCATTTGAAGGTACTGCGATCGCCTCATCCCCACGCCCGCATCCGCTGTATCCACACAGAAAAAGCAAAAGCCTTAAGTGGGGTGCATGCAGTTTTTACCCATGAGGATGTACCGCGAATACCCTACAGCACTGCTGGTAGAGGAGAGCCAGTGCCAGACCCCTTGGACCACTATTTGCTGGACAACAAAGTGCGCTTTATTGGCGATCGCGTTGCAGCTGTCGTTGCCGAATCTTCAAGCATTGCTGAACTCGCGTGTCAGTTGATTGAAGTGGATTACGAAATCCTACCCCATGTCACCGATCCAATTGCAGCAATGAACGATAGCGCTGTTGTGATTCATGATGAACAAGAGTCGTCCCAAATTTATGATGCCCAGCACAATATTGCAGCTAAAGTTGTTCTAGAGAATGGCAACGTAGAACAGGGATTTGCACAAGCTGATTTGATTGTCGAAAACACTTATCATCTTCCAGCTGTTCAGCACGTTCACTTGGAGCCTCACGTTAGTGTCAGTTGGCTTGAAGTTGACGGAACACTGGTAATACGCTCCAGCACCCAAGTCCCATTTCACTGTCAAAGGCAGCTTAGTCAAATTTTCCAGTTGCCAAAGGAAAAAATTCGGATTTACAAACCACAGATTGGTGGAGGATTTGGCAACAAACAAGAGTATCTTACAGAAGACCTTTGCGCCTTAGCAACGCTACGTACCGGAAAGCCAGTGCAATGGGAATTCACAAGGGAAGAGGAATTCACCGCAACTAATAGCCGCCATGCGATGACAATTCACTTGAAAACTGGGGTGAAAGCAGATGGTACGCTGGTGGCTCAGGATATGGAAGTCATAGCAAACACGGGAGCTTATGGCAATCATGGTCCAACTGTTATTTATAACACAGGTCGCTTTCCTCTTGGTTTGTACCGTTGTCCCCATCAACGATTTCTGGGGCTAGCTGTTTACACTAATATCATGCCTGGTGGGGGTTTTCGTGGATATGGTGTAACTCAAGGCTCCTTTGCCGTTGAATCCCATATGGATGAAATTGCTGAAAAACTAGGTATAGATCCGATTGAAATCCATCAGAAAAATATCATTCGTCCAGACGATGAAATCAAACTAGGAAGTGAAAAAGAAGATCACATCAACGTAATTGGCAGCTACGCAGTGCAAGAATGCTTTGATGCTGTCACGCAGGCGCTGGGTTATGCTCCTGGAATGCCAAGAGTTATAGATGGACATCTGCGACGCTCTGTTGGGTTTGCAGTTGCAATGCAGGGCAGTGGTTTAACCAAAATACATCATGCTGGGGCTAAACTATCACTAAAAGCCAACGGAAAGTATGAACTGAGAACTGGATCAGTTGACGTTGGCACTGGTTCAGATACTTCCCTGCGGCAAATTGCTGCCCAGGTTCTTGGTGCAGAGGTTGCTGATATTGAATTCCTCGCTGCTGATACGCACCGCACACCATTTGATGCCGGAGCTTATGCTTCTTCCACCACTAGCATATCAGGTCAAGCTGTCAATAAAGTCGCGCAAAAATTGCGATCGCGTCTGGTAGAATTTGCGGCAAAACTCTTGCATGCTCAACCAGAAGAAATTACCCTTGCTGGGTTAACTGTCAAGGCAAAACAGCAAGAAATTTCTCTACAAGAACTTGTGGCATTGGCTCAAAAAGAACAGGAATCTCTAGAAGTAGAGATAGATTATACAGCAGATGTGTCTTCTTTGAGCTTTACAGTTGCGGGGGTCGAAGTCGAAGTTGATACTGAGACTGGACGGATTACAGTTGTGCGTTGCGTCCAAGCCTTTGATATAGGTACTGCAATTAATCCCAGAATTTGCCACGGTCAAGCGACTGGTGCAATTGTCATGGGATTAGGATATGCTCTGTGGGAAGAACTCCGCAAGGACAACTACGGGCGGATTCTTAACCCAGCACTGCGTACCTACCGGATTCCCACCGCACAGGATGTACCACCAATGGAAATCATTTTGGTAGAAAAAGCAGATCCCAATGGTCCGTTTGGTGCTAAGGGGATAGGAGAAATTGGGATTAATTGTATTGCACCTGCGATCGCCAATGCCGTTTTTCATGCAACGGGTGTCAGGCTGACTCAACTTCCTATGACACCAGAAAGAGTTTGGAGAGCTTTAAATGCTTGAGTTCTTAATAACATTCCACGCCCGCAAGTAGATGCCATTTTGAATGTCTTGCAGGAGTATTTAATAATCTAGTACAACGCGGCGTAAATAGGGCAACCCTTCGGGTTCACCAGTCGCCTAGGTCGGGAAACCCTCCTGCAGCGCTGGTTCACCATTTAAAATCCCTAAAAACCTCATTCCATAATACTTTTGACTTGTTACCTTCACTTTTGACTTCCGCCTTGCGGTACTAGCTCCTAAACCGAAGTATTTGTAATCAATAGAGGTTTTCATGCTTACAAAAGAGCTCAAAGCGTTTATCCAACGCATCCCTAAAGCTGAATTGCACTGTCATTTAGAAGGTTCAATTCAACCAGCAACTTTATTAAAGTTAGCTGCACGCCACTCTATTAAGTTACCTTTTGAAGACGAAGAAAGCGCTAAAAAGTTTTACGAATTTGAAAACCTCAACCAGTTTATTGATATCTTATCGCTCACCTCTTCAACTTTACAAACAGCAGAAGACTTTAAGACCATTACCGTTGAATTTGGTGCCGACGCAGCGCGACAAAATATTGCCTACCGCGAAGTGTTTTTCAGTTATGATGCTCATCGAAACCGTGGAATTGAGTGGGAAACAGTGATTTCGGGTATTGCTGCTGGTCGCATTGAGAGCAAAGAACGATACGGTGTAGAAATGTGGTTTATTGCAGACATGGACAGGACAACCGATCCAGAAGCGAGCCTGAGTATGGTGGAACTAGCTCACAAAAGCCGAGAACAAGCCGGAATCATTGGTGTTGGGATGGACAGTAAGGAAGCTCTTAACCCTGCTTCCCGTCACAAGGTAGCATTCGATCGGGCAAAAGAATTAGGCTTTAGGCTTGTTGCTCACGCAGGTGAAGACGCAGGTCCAGAGAGTGTTTGGGATGCACTCGATATGGGTGTTGAACGCATCGACCACGGTGTGCGCTCTATAGAAGATGATAAACTGTTACAGCGCTTAGTGGAAATCCAAATTCCCCTGACGGTCTGCCCAGTTAGTAACATTCAGTTAAAAATCTTCCCAAATATGGCAGCTCACCCAATCAAGCGACTGATGGATGCTGGCGTTTTTGTCACCGTCAACTCGGACGATCCGCCGATGTTTCATGCAGACGTTGTTGAAAACTATTTGCAGGTAGCTGACACATTTAACTTAACAGCCGATGATATCGAGAAGCTGGCACAAAATAGCTTTATCGCGGCTTTTATGGACTCGGCGGCGCGCTCCAATTATTTACAGCAGTTTACAGACAAAGTATCCCAACTGCGAGCAGAGCTATTCAACCAAGGCTGCACTAATACGCCTACTGCTTAAAATGCTTCTCCTGGTAAGAGATAAGAATGACAAATTTTACTGTTGGCGAATATCTGCTGCTTCGTCTCAAAGAGATTGGCGTTAAGCATATCTTTGGTGTCGCTGGTATCAACTTTTGGTCAGATGACCACTCACATAATCTCTATCTGGAGAAGTAATCAATATTCCGTACAACATCTGCTTTTTAGTAGATAAAGCGATGCAAGTAGTAATACGATATTATTACTGTGCCAATTAAACAGTAAATATCATGTAAAAAAAAGAATTTCTCTATCTAAATACAATTAACGAGAAAAGGGAAAAAATAACTTGACTGTAAGAGCGCTTCACCTTATGCTGCGATCGCAACTTTTAAGTGACAGCCGCACTCATCTGATAGAATGGCAAGCCTTTTCGGCTCGCTCTCACCTTTAGCAAGAGTAAGCGTGAAATGACTTAGGAATGCGGAAAAATGGCTACTAGTATATCAGTCAACAAACATATGCTAAGCGATCGCATTGACTAGAATTGGGACTATATATTTTCTCTGTACCCACTTCACCTTAATTGCGTTGCTTTTGTTACTGACGACATCAATTTATGGAAACTGTCGTTATGCTAACTTTTTGCTGGCTACCGCTTGGAGTAGTGATGTAGGCAGCGATCACCGCTATCTTACCCAGTATAAGCCTGTATCGCTTGGGACAACAACTGGAAAGTTTGGATCAATACACGAGCGCTACACCTCAGCTACATTCGATTTACCGCTATGCCATGTTGTGTGAGCGAGACTTTTTTCAGGCGGTATGCATAAAATGACTTGATTTACACCTGATTGTCAAGGAAAAAATGGAAACTTCAGAAGGGTTGCTATTAAATAATAATAGTTCTCAGACTTGGGCTTATGGTCTTGACGGTACAAGCCAATTGACAACAGACGGACTCATTCTTTCATCAAACAACTCGATGGGAGGACTTGTGTATGGCAACTATAGTCCAACCCAGTTGTTCACCAATCCGCTAGATCCCCTGACAGCAGAAGAAATTACCACCGCCGTAGGTATTGTTAAACAGACTCAGAACCTCAGCGACTCAGCGCTTTTTCCTAGCGTCAACCTGTTTGAACCTGACAAAGCCTCTGTCCTAGCATACACCCCAGGCAGCCCCATTGACCGTGAAGCCAAAATCGTCGTTCTGGAAAGAGAACAAAATAAAGTTTTCGAGGGTATCGTAGACCTTAACGCCCAACAACTGACTTCTTGGCAAGAAATTCCTGGTGTCCAACCAAATCTTACTGAACCCGAAGAGCGGGAAATCGTTTCCTCTGTTGTCAAAGCTGACCCCAGATGGCAAGAAGCCATGAGAGAACGCGGCATCAGCAACTTTGATGATATAGTTGTTACTGGCTCGGCTCCCGGCAATCTTACAGCCGAAGAACGTGCTAGTGGAGTGCGTCTAATTCGAGGACTCTCCTACCTGCAAACCGGGGACAATAACTACTACGCGCATCCGATAGAAGGTGTCCTCGCCACAGTCAATCTTAACACTAAAGAAGTCATCAATTTCATCGATACGGGCGTTGTTCCCATCTCAAAAGACAACGCCGGACTAGATGAGGTGTCCATTGGCAATCTACGCAACCCTCTGCGCCCCCTAGAAATTAATCAACCTGAGGGAGCTAGCTTCCAAATTCAGGGCAACCAAATCACCTGGGACAACTGGAATTTCCACTACAGAATGGACCCACGCACTGGATTGGTGCTAGATCAAGTCAGCTACAACGACAACGGTACAGTCCGCCCCATCTTGTACCGCGCCTCCCTCTCCGAAATGGTAGTGCCTTATGCCGATCCAAGCCCTACCTGGAACTTCAGAAGTTCCTTTGACGTTGGTGATTACCAACTAGGACGATTCTCCAACACCTTGCAATTAGGTCAACAAGTTCCTAGTAATGCCGTGCTGCTGGATAGCGTCTTTGCGGATGACTTTGGGAAAGCCTATGTGTCAGAAGATACGTTAGGCGTGTATGAGCGAGATAGTGGCATACTCTGGCAGCATTACAATTCCCAAACCAAAAGCACTGAAGTACGCAGAGGTAGAGAACTCGTTCTGACTCAAGTCGCCACGATTGGCAATTATGATTATGCCTTTGATTGGATCTTTAAACAGGACGGCAGCATTGAAGTTGAGGTGGATCTGACGGGTATTCTTTGGCTGAAGGGGACAAATGCCACAAACGCTTCTGAACTAGATGAAAGCGATGAATATAAATATAGTCCTATAGTCGCACCGAACGTGTTAGGACCCAATCACCAACATTTCTTCAACTACCGTCTTGATTTTGATGTGGACGGCTTAGAGAACTCTGTAGAGGAGTCGAATGTTCAGGGACTGCCAATAAGTGAGACTAATCCACTTGGCAATGCCTTTGTTGAGACAGAAACATTGTTAACGGGGGAACAGAATGCAACGCGGAACCTGAACATCCAAACCAGTCGGCATTGGGCGGTGATTAATGCAACTAAGGAAAATGCTTTGGGTGGAGAAATCGGTTACACTTTAGAACCGGAAAATAACACAGTGCCTTATGCCGCACCGGAATCGTATATACGTCAACGGGCGGGTTTCGTGAACAACCATGTTTGGGTAACACAATACAAGCCTACTGAGTTATATGCGGCTGGGGACTATCCGAATCAAGGACAGCCAGGGCAAGGTTTACCCACTTATGTAAGTGACGATCAATCCTTGGTTGGGGAAGATGTGGTGTTGTGGTACACGGTAGGGTTAACTCATATCACTCGTCCTGAAGATTACCCAGTCATGCCTGTAGAAACGGTTGGCTTTAAGATATTGCCCACAGGTTTCTTTACTCGCAATCCGGCTTTGAATGTTCCAAAAGCATAGTTGGTTTGTAGGAAGAAGCTTGATGACACAACACTTCGATGCGATCGTTATCGGTGCAGGTACTATGGGTAGTGCTGCTGCCTACTACCTAACCCTTGCCAAACAACGAGTTTTGTTGCTAGAGCAGTTTGAAGTGGATCATCAACTCGGTAGTTCTTATGGTGTTGCGCGAATCATCCGCTATGTCTACGACAATCCAATTTACATCAATTTGATGCGGGCTGCTTATCCGCTGTGGTTTGCCCTAGAGGAAAAAGCTTCTGAGAAACTCTACGTTAAGACTGGGGGTATTGATTTTGGTCTACCAACTGAGCCAAACTTTCAGCAACTGTTGAATAGTATAAACTCTGCTGGGCTTGACTACCAGAAAATGACTGCAACTGAAGCAAGCCTTCACTTTTCCCAAATCCGGTTTGATGAAGAGATGGAAGTGGTGTATCAGGAAGATACTGGATTTTTGGCAGCATCAAAGTGTGTATTGGCTCATACTCGTCTGGCTCAGGCGCAGGGCGCAACGCTGATAGACTCGACACCTGTTACCAAGATTCTGATTAACAACAACAGTGTGGAAGTGCAGACAGCGAGTGAAACTTATGCCGCTGCTCGAATTGTAATTACTGCAGGTAGTTGGACCTCAACTTTGTTAGCACCACTTGGCATAGAACTGCCTTTGAGGATAATGCCCACTCAGGTGGGGTTTTTCGCGCCAGACAATAGCGCAGATTATGAGCCAGGGCGCTTCCCAGTGTTCTTAGCCCATATAAATCGTGATTACGGCGAAGAACCTTACGGTATTCCCACACATCAAGGTTCTGGAGTAAAAATTTCTACTTTTTATGGTTGGGAAACTGTCAGCCATCCCAGTGAAGTAGATTATACCCCCGATCCACAATGGGTTGAACGGATGCGGCATTTTTTGCGTCAGTACCTTCCTGGTGCCAATGGTTCACTATTATCAACTCGTAGATGCCTATATACCATGACCCCAGATAAGCACTTTATTATCGATCGCCATCCTGAGCATCCAAACATGGTCTTTGCTGCGGGTTTTTCTGGACACGGCTTCAAGTTCTCTACATTGGTGGGCAAGATTTTATCTGAGTTATTGCTTCTTGGTGAAACTAAACATGATATTAGTCTGTTTAAAGTATCACGTTTTCAAAAATTGACTACGCAGAAGGCAGCGGTGTCATAAGCAGACGTTGCGGGTTATTAAACAGGACAAGATCAGCTTGCTCCCAAACTGCAACCATAGACAGAAGTTATCAAAATTTAAGGTTTGTAAAAATGAATACAGCATTTCCAAGGAAAAACACAATGTCATTTGGCAGTTCAGACAAAACCGTAGTTTTGGGCAACCGCAACCTGACAATAGACGAAGTAGTCAGTGTAACACGTCATGGTGCCAAAGTATGCATAAGCGATAATCCTGAGGTGTTGCAGGGTATCCAAGCATCCTGTGACTACATTCAGAATGCTGTGGAATCGGGAACGCCAATTTACGGCGTAACAAGTGGCTTTGGCGGTATGGCAGATGTCGCGATTTCCGGTGAAGATGCCGCTGTGCTGCAAAACAACCTAATGTGGTATCACAAGGTAGGGGCAGGAAAAAGATTACCGCAGAGGGATGTCCGCGCTGCCATGCTCTTGCGTGCTAACTCCCACTTGCATGGTGCATCTGGCATTCGCCTTGAACTCATCAAGCGTATGGAGACGTTCTTAAATGCTGGTGTCACACCCCACGTATATGAGTTTGGCTCAATCGGTGCTAGTGGCGATTTGACACCTTTAGCCTACATCACTGGGGCGTTGAGTGGTGTGGATCGTTGCTTTACCGTTGACTTCCAAGGCGAAGAAACCGATGCACCAACAGCCTTTCTAAGCTGGGTTTAGACAAGCTGCAACTACTTCCGAAAGAAGGGTTGGCAATGGTAAATGGCACCTCAGTCATGACAGGCATCGCTGCGAACTGCGTGTACGACACCAAAATTCTCTTAGCACTCTCGGTGGGGGCACACGCCCTAGCTATCCAAGGTTTGAATGGCACCAATCAATCATTCCACCCATTTATTCATCAGCTCAAACCACATCCAGGGCAAAAATGGGTTGCCGCCTCTATGCTCAACCTGCTGGCTGGGTCACGTTTAATCCGCGACGAATTAGACGGTTCTCACGACTACCGCAACGATCAACCGATTCAAGACAGTTATTCGCAGCGCTGCTTACCCCAGTATATCGCACCGATTGTCGATGGCATTGAGGAGATTAAAAGACAAATTGAGGTGGAAATTAACTCTGCCACTGATAACCCGCTCATCGATGTCGAAAACGGCGCAAGTTATCACGGCGGTAATTTCTTGGGTGAGTACGTTGGTATAGCAATGGATCGGCTGCGTTACTACATTGGGTTATTGGCTAAACACCTGGATGTACAAATAGCCTCGCTCGTAGCGCCGGAATTTAACAACGGACTTTCACCCTCTCTAGTTGGGAACACTGAGCGTAATGTCAACATGGGGCTGAAGGGTCTGCAAATAACGGGCAACTCCATCATGCCGTTATTAACCTTCTATGGTAATTCCATAGCTGACAGATTTCCTACCCACGCTGAACAATTTAACCAAAATATCAACAGCCAAGGTTTTGCTTCTGCAAATTTAGCGCGTGTGAGCGTAGAAATCTTTCAACAATATATGGCAATAGCCCTGATGTTTGGGGTGCAAGCGGTTGATTTACGTACCTACAAAGTTGCCAAGCATTATGATGCCCGCGCCACCCTTTCACCCGCAACTCAAGATTTGTATATGGCAGTACGCGATGTCGTTGGACAACCACCTAACTCCGAGCGTCCCTACATTTGGAACGACCACGAGCAAGCTCTAGACGAACACATTGCTAAGGTAGCAGCTGATATCGCAAATTGTGGGCAGGTTGTCGCCGCAGTCAAGGCGCTTTACGCAAAGGAGTGAGCAATGGTAGTGGTGAGCGGTTGCAACCATTCACCGCTAATAAAATCCGTGACAATTTTGATCAAACATACTGATTGGGAAGGGGTGTAGTTGTGAAGATACGTCGAGTCGCAATTGTGGGGGGAACTCATGGCAATGAGTTTACGGGAGTTTATTTAGTTAAAAAGTTTGCCCAGTTTCCTGACCTGATTACCAGAGCGAGTTTTGAGACCGTGACTCTGCTGGCAAACCCCAAAGCTTTCAACGCAGTCTTGCGGTATATTGATAAAGACTTGAATCGCTGTTTTCTTCAAAAGGATTTGCTTGACTCTACTAAAAACAGCTACGAAGAAATGCTCGCCAAATCCATCTATAAAATTTTAGGTTTAAAAGGGGATAAACAGGCGGATTTAATTTTCGATTTGCATACCACCACCGCTAATATGGGTTTGACACTCATTCTGTCAAATAATCATCCTTTTAACCTGAAACTGGCTGCTTATTTAAGCCACATTAACCCGTTGGTTCGGGTTTATCGCACCTCTATTGATTCGGCTCAGTCAAACCCATATTTGAATTCTCTGTGTGAATTGGGATTTGCCATTGAGGCTGGTCCAATTGCTCATGGCGTTCTTAGTGCAACGGTTTTCCAGAAAATGGAAGAACTTATTTGTACTATTTTGGACTATCTGGAAAATCTTAATTCCGGCAATATTCAGTCAAATAATCAAACACTTACTTTGTATAAATACCTTTTGGATGTAGACTACCCAAGAAATGAGGATGGTACAGTCAGAGCTATGGTTCATCCAGAGCTTCAAGACAGAGATTATCAAGCCTTGGACCCAGGAGAGCCAATGTTTTTGTCCTTTGATGGTACAACAATTGCTTACGAGGGGGAATCAACTGTCTATCCTATTTTTATCAATTCAGCAGCTTACTCTCAAGAGAGAATTGCAATGTATTTGACTCAGAAGCAGCGAATTAATGTCTAAATGAAACAAAGCTGCCCATTGCTACAACCTACTATCCCAATGACAACGCCTCTGCATTAGACCCTGAAGTCTCAGCTAGTCCTGGCGTGATGTTAGCTTCCTACACTTGGGGAAGTCAGGCACGCCATTTAGGGAACCTGCCCCCAAAAAAGCGTCACGCGGTTGTTCAGCAAGCTTTGGGCTTGATTCATCCTCAAATCAATCAGGAAGGGGTGCTGCGGCGGATGGAAAGTTGGTATTGGGACAAACACCCTTGGAGCCTAGCGGGTTTCACTTTCATGAAGCCCTATCAGCAACTGGGATTGTATAAGGATGTGGTTGCACCTGAAGGTCGCATCTATTTTGCAAGGGAACATACTTCAACCCAATCCGCTTGGATAGAGGGTGCAGTGGAATCATCTTTGCGGGCAGTTAAGGAAATGTTGGTGGCAGGATAAATGATTGACCTTGTGTGGAGACGAAAACAGATTGCTTCGTCACAATTAACAATCGCAATTAAATAAATTTAATTACACCTCGTGGATTGCGAATTTTTTGGTCATTATCAGTTTCAAAGTCAATAAAACAGATAAACATGGTCGGACATAGTTTTAGAAACTTTAGCTTCAACGAATTCATTCAAGACGACAACGGTACGTTATCCATTGGTCAAGTCACTGGGATTCCCAACATCAATTCGCCGCAGCCACCAGGGGATATCTCCACCTGGTTCTTGGGTACACGGGCGGAAAATGGAGCCGAATTTAAAGAACTCATTGGCAAAGCTGTAGACCATATTATTCAGTATCGGCAGGAATACCAACCGGGCGATCCAGAAACTATCACACCAGAGGTAAGAGCCTCAAAAGAATACCAGGCTGGTATGAGTGCTTTGATGGACGCCTATGACAAATTGCTTGACTATCTGCGCGAATACGCAACTCCCTATTTCAGTATGCGCTACCAGGGTCATGTATTGTGGGACATAACAATGCCTGCAATGCTTGGCTACTTTGCTGCCATGTTGCACAATTCCAACCAACTCACTATCCAGTGTTCAACAGCAACAACTTTGTTGGAGTTACAGGTAGGTCGGGATCTGTGTGCAATGGTCGGTTTTCCTGAATTGTCCGGTATGGAACCTTGGAGCCATATCACCGCAGGCGGTTCTATTGCCATCATTGAGGCAGTGTGGGCAACACGAGAGATGAAATTCTTCCCCTTTGCGGCAAGAACTGCCCTTCTGGAGGAACCAGTGCTTGCAAAAGCCCGTGACTTGGAAGTGCCGATTGTAGACGGTAGCCAGCCTAAATTGCTAGAAGCAACATCATGGCAACTGTTCAACATCCGGATGGATGATATTCTCGCCCTACCGCAAAGAATTTGGGAACTATGCGGTGAGAATGAAAAACTCAAAGATGTCTATAGCGTTTGGGATCTTTTGTTAAAGCGTAGCCTCAACGCTCGAGGATGGTCAAAGATGACGCGCGAGTGTTGCCAAGATGTTGGTGAATTGAAGATCATAACAGCGTCAACCAAACACTATGCTTGGCCGAAGGCGGCAGCTGCTCTTGGCATGGGTACCGACAACGAGATCGATGTTTACGTTGATGCTGATGGTCGGATTGATATGGCTCTTCTCGACAAAGCCTTAGCTGAGTGTTTGGACTCCCGCAATCCGGTACTTTTGACCGCAGCTATTCTTGGCAGCGTTGAAGAGAGCGCTGCTGATCCAATAGATAGCATCTTGGAATTGCGCGATCGCTATCGAAAAAAAGGGTTGGAGTTCAACATCCACGTTGATGCTGCTTGGGGTGGTTACTTGATGTCAACCATCCGCCGCGATTACAAATTTGGCGAGGAAAATTCACCCCTATTTTTAGATGATTTTAGCCGCGTACCCTGTAATGAACACACCCTCAAACAGTTGCAGCTGATGAGGAATTGCGATTCAGCAACGATAGATCCGCACAAATTAGGCTATATCCCATATCCGGCGGGAGGCACCCTCTACCGGAATGGTATGATTAAAAATCTCATAATTTTTGCCGGTTCCTATATTGGCGGTACCAAGTCAATCCGCCCCAAAGAACCTTCGGTTTCCATCTACGGTCTTGAAGGTTCTAAGCCTGGTGCTAGGGCGGCTGCGGTGTTCCTATCGCATCAAGTCATTAGACCATCTGTAAGCGGCTATGGCAAAATCATCAGCCAATCTCTTCTCAATACCAAGCTGTTCTGCCTGCGCCTAATGTTGATGGCAGGGGAACAGGACAACTTTATCATGGTACCATTGCCACGTCTTCCAATCGAGCGGACTGGTGGCGACAAGGAAAGCTATCTGGCTACGCTGAGGCAGCGGTTGTACGGTAAAACCCAGTCGGAGATTCTAGCAGATCCTGAGGCAATGGCGATGTTACGTGAAATCGGTCCCGACCAAAACATCATTTGCTACGCCTTCAACTTCAAACGCCTCGATAATAGCATCAACGACGATCCCCAATTGTTCAGTAAATTGATTGATTTGGTTTACGATCGCTTTCACGTCCACTACTACCAGAACGGTAAAGCCGAAGACTTTCATAAGTATCAATTTTTCCTCACCAAAACTGTTTTCCAACTTGACGATTACGGACCGACATTCATCGGTAACTATGCCAAACGTCTTGGGCTATCGCAGACGCCGGATTCCTTGCCTGTTTTGCGATCGGTAATGATGAACCCGTATTTGAGCGACTTGCCCGATGGTGGATCGTTTTTAGATGAGATCATCAAAATTCTTCACCGTAATGTTACCGAGATTATCGAGCAAAATTTTCGCTGACTTTTAGATTTGCTGCACACGCCATAGATGATGAGTAAGTGTGAATGTCATCTATCAAACGGAAGGAATTGAGATGAATTTTCGTGAAGCTAATATCACCGTTGATGTGATTGTTGTTGGGTATGGTGCAGCAGGAGCCGCTGCCGCCTTGACCGCGCATGAACACGGTGCCGAGACTTTAATCCTGGAGAAAATGCTATGTCCTGGTGGTAATTCTTTGGTGTCATCAGCAAACATGGTTTTTCCGAAAAACACTGCGGATGCTGACAAGTTCGCCGATTACTTAAATGAAGTTAACTTCGGCACAACAGAGCCTGAACTTGTCGATACCTTTGTGAAGGGACTTTTGGAAAATTCGGCTTGGCTAGAGTCTTTGGGAGGAGAGTTGGAAATCTATGATGGCTTCAAACAAGATCCATCAATATCTTACTACATTCCCAACCTCACCTTTGCTGGGCTACCTTCTGCCCAAGGTCTGGAACTTGTAGCCCTCCATCTCAAGCAAACAGAGACTTGTCCAGAACCGACGGGTGGCAATCCAATCCCAAGGCTTTTTGCTGCGGGTGAGTTCGGTTGGATTTGGGGGTTTCGATACCAAACATCGACGAACTACTCCGAATGTCTCGTTTTCGGGCGGTTCGCAGGTAGGAATGCCGCTCTTAGTGAGCCGTTTATTTGACTCAACCATAGATGTAGTTATTCGCGAGGGATGAAAATGACACCAATGTCTAAATTGAAGTTCATCTTGCTGCTCTTCGCTGTAGCAATCTCATTAATTACTTTTGATTTCGCCAGTGCCCACGCCAAGGTGATCATTCTTGATCGCTACATCATTCCTGGAGAGGCTGTTTTTCCAGAAGGTATTGCATACCAACCGAAAACTGGCAACTTTTTTGTGTGTAGCAACGGAGACGGCACGATTTTCCGAGGAAATCTTCGGAAGAAATTCGCAGACGTTTTCCTACCTGGTGGCGAGGATGGGCGCACAACAGCGACCAACGTAAAACTGGACGACCACAAAAGTCGTTTGTTTGTAGCAGGATCTACTAGTGGTCAAATCTTTGTCTACAACAGCTACAGTGGCGAACTACTTAGTAAGTTCAATAACCATAAGGCTTCCACATTAATTAATGATGTAGCCATCACTCCAAGTGGAGATGCATACTTCACCGACTCATATGACCCAACTTTGTACAAAGTTTCGACCAACGAAGCAAATGAATTTCAGTATGAGGCTTGGCTCGACTTTACTGGTACGGTTGTAGATTACCAGTCAGGCGTTAATCTCAATGGCATCGTCGCCAGTGATGACGGCAAGTACTTGATCGTTGTACAGTCCAATACCGGAAAGCTTTTCCGGATTGATATTGATAGTGAGCAAGTCACTGAAATTGATCTAGGCGGTGAGAGACTTACTAACGGTGATGGTATTTTGCTTAACAAAAAGCAGATTTTGTACGTTGTGCGTAACCAGGAAGAGTTAATCGTTAAAGTGCAGCTAGAAGATGATTTCTCTAGTGGCACCGTGGTCTCGAGTACGACTGACCCGTCATTTGACGTCCCAACCACCATTGCTCAAGTTAGGAAGCGCCTGCTAGTTGTCAATACTCAATTAGACAAGTTTTTATCAGGATCGGCACCCGAACTGCCGTTTACTGTTTCGACCGTTCCTCTTCCCTGACGCTTGCTCAACATCTGAAACAGCTATCAACCCAAAAGCAATCAATTAGTACACTTGCATTGACAGCAGTGCAGGATGCACCCCAAAAATGGCAAACCTAAGCTTCAACGAATTCACTCAAGACGACAACGGGACATTATCCATACTTTCGGCATCCAGGGCACTAGGTTTTTTAATGGCTTGTCGTTTACCGACGAGCCGGGTGTTTGGAAGAGAACTGGAGAGCGCGAAATTACGGCGCGCTGTATCAGTTTTGACTATCTTCCCCCCAGCAATGCAAATAAGTCTGGTCAGGTCGTCGCCACAGCTGATTACACTTACATTATCGCCTTCAATGCCGACTTTAACCAACTTAGCTCGACGTACACTGGTGTTGGCTATCCTCCTGATGTCAATCCGCTCGCTCCCTTTGATGCAAAGCCCCTGTTTACCTCAAGCGGCAGCTACCAGGGACAACGCATTATGGTTAAATGAATCGAATAGGGTGTAGTTGAAGTAACAATGATTGACGTTGTGTGGAGACGGTTTTTCAAAGTTAGAAATACTTTTCGTTTTGGCGTTGTAGTTTTGCTTTCCTGTGTAGTGATCGTCATAGCTATCAAACAGGTGCAGGGATCTGCTACCCAAAAGCAGACACTCGAACAACTCATTGGTAAACCAATAGCCCAACAGATAGAAACACACGTTCGCGCTTTGGCATCGAAACCACACGAAGCTGGAACTGATGCCAATACTAAAACTGCCCAGTACTACGCCAAGAAACTGCGAGAGTATGGTTTCGATGAAGTTATCTTTAACCGCTATGAAGTGTTGCTACCACGCCCAGTCAAGCGCGAGGTAACGCTGCTTCAACCAGAGTCATACAACTTAAAGTTAATTGAACCGCCAATTCCAAGCGATCCGGACTCATATAATCAAGCTTTATTACCACCGTTCAATCCTTATGCAGCGGATGGCGATGTCACAGCGCCAGTAGTTTATGTGAATTACGGACTATCTGAGGATTACGCGGTACTCGATTCAATGGGGATTTCAGTTAAGGGTAAGATAGTTATTGCTCGTTATGGTCGCAGTTGGCGTGGCGTCAAATCAAGGTTGGCGGCGCAACGTGGAGCGGTTGGATGTCTACTCTATTCAGATCCAGCAGACGATGGTTATGTTAAAGGCAAGGTGATTCCTGAAGGAAAATGGCGACCAGAATTTGGGGTGCAGACAGGTTCTGTCCTAGATATACCCAAATATCCAGGCGATCCGCTGACACCAATGCAACCTTCTAAACCGGGTGTCGATCGCCTGACTCAGTCATCAGCTGTGACGCTAGAGAAAATTCCCGTTTTGCCAATTTCCTACGGCGATGCTCTACCAATCCTGCGGAATCTGGATGGTAAGGTGGTGCCAAAGGAATGGCAGGGAGGTTTACCAATTACCTACCGTATTGGTGACAATGCAGCTGTTGTCAGGATGCAGTTGCAGTCGGATTGGTCTGTGCGTCCGATAGTAAACGTGATTGGGATTTTGCGAGGAAAGACAGAACCAGAAAAGATTGTTATGGTGGGTAGCCATCGAGATGCTTGGGGCTTTGGCGCAAATGACCCAGTTGCTGGGGAATCCTCATTACTCGAAAGCGCCCGGACAATTGGTGAACTTGCCAAACAAGGACATCGACCACAACGTTCGATAGCGATCGCTTCTTGGGATGCAGAAGAGTACGGCATGATTGGCTCTACTGAGTACGGCGAAGAATTTCAAGACACGCTCAAGGGGAATGTTGTTGTCTATTTGAACAGAGAGTTTTATATAGCTGCCGACTTTAATGCCAGTGGTGTTGCTTCACTCCAGCCTTTGCTCAACCAAATTACAAAAGAAGTACAGATGCCTGATAGTGACAAGAGTATTTTCGAGGCGTGGCGGGAATCCCAGCAGAATAATACTGTTACTGTTAACGGTATGCAAGAGGTGCGTCTAGATGGATTGGGTGCAGGTAGTGACTATATGGTGTTTATGCATCACCTGGGCATTCCCTCGCTCGACTTTGGATTTGGCGGAGCTGATGACTATGGCGGCTATCATTCCCGCTACGACAGTTACTGGTTTTTTAAGAATTATGGCGATCCCGGCATTGCTTATGGAGAACGGTTGACAGAATTAGTATCGCTATTTCTGCTACGGATGGCAGATGCACGGGTATTGCCATTTGACTACGCCAGCTACTCAGAAGCGATTGACCGCTACATAGATGAACTCTCCGAGGTTGCTCAAAAGCACTCAGTTGCACTAGACATAGATAGAATTCGCGCCGCCAATATTGAACTCAGAACGACGGCTCAAAAGCTGAATGCAGAAACAGCCCAGATTGCAACAATGAGCGATCGCTCCTTAGAACATAACCAAAAAGCTATATCCCGATTGAACAATTTACTGCTAAGAGCAGAGTCAGCATTCTTAGACCAAAACGGATTGCCCCGTCGTCCCTGGTATCGTCATCAAATCTATGCACCGGGTTATGACACTGGGTATAATGCCGAACCCCTTCCAGGAGTGCGAGAGGCAATTGAAAGAAAAGACACCGAACAGACCGAACAAATGACGAATGTGCTAGTAAGCGCCTTAAATCGAGTGCGCGATACTTTGCAGGAGGCGTTTGCAGTAGCCTTGGAGGTAAACAAAGCAACTTAGCGGTAAGAGTGCATTCATTTTCAAGGGTTCGTAGTCAGCAGTGAGCATGTTTATGTAAGCGCTCAAGAGCCTAGTACCGCTGGGCGGAAGTCAAAAGTCAAAAGTCAAAAGTCAAAAGACTAATACCATAAGCAAGAATGCTGATTTTTAATGGTAGCTTTATTTCCGCTCTCATGTACTAGTACAAACTTATCAAATTAAAATATTTGTATCAAATTTTGCGTTTATGAGTAAACCAAACAAATTCCTCTCATTCAACCGTCGCTGGTTTTTACGCGGTCTTGCATTTACAGGTGGTGCAGCACTCTTCTCAAGTTTAACTCAGTTGAGGAGTTTGACTAGGGCGCAGGCACAAGGAGCAGCAGTCAATTCTGCTAACTTACTAAACGAGTTAGAGTCTATTCCCAATCCAGGTAGACCCTTAAAAGTTGTGATTTTGGGAGCAGGGATGGCGGGTCTGTGCGCCGCCTATGAATTGGAAAAGCGGGGACATACCTGCGTGATTTTGGAAGCCGATCGCAGCCATATTGGCGGTCGGGTTCGTACGCTACGCTTTGAAGATGGTTTGTATGGTGATGTGGGTGCAATGCGAATTCCCAAAACGCACACTTTGACGCGCCATTACATTGAGTTGTGCGAGTTGGAACTTCGTCCATTTGTTTCGGAGAACCCAGAGACATACTATTATATGCGCGGTCAGCGTCTTCGAGTTAAGGATGCAGACAAGCTGCCTGAGATTTATGGTCTGTCTGGTTCTGAGAGTGGGTTAACACCAGATGATGTTTGGAATCTTGCAGTGGAAAGCCGTCTTTCCAAACTAACCGAGTCGGAAAAAGCAGAGATATTTGCTGAGTATCCCCAAAGCGCAGCCGTGCTTGAGATGGATGAGCAATCCTTTCTGCAATGGTGTAAAGCTGCTGGATTGTCGGATGAGGCGATCGAAATGATGTTAGCAGCTAGAGGATTAGTGGGTGACACAGTTGACTTCTCTGCCCTCAGCATTATCCGTATTGAAGAGAACTTGAAGAACGATTTAGATGAAATTGTCGGCGGTACAGACCGCTTACCTGCTGCTATTGCACACCTCCTCAAATCGAAACCCAGAAGGGGCTGTGAAGTGATCCGAATAGAACGAGACGATGAAGGGCAGAAGGCAGCAGCAATTTATACCAAAAATGGCAGAACTAAGCGGGAAGAGGGGGATTTTGTTCTCTGTACCATCCCCTTCCCAGTTTTGTCTCGGCTCGATACACCTTTTTCTGGAACCAAACAACAAGCGATTCGTGGGTTGTCATATAACTCTGCAATGAAAGTGCAAGCTATAGCCAACCGCCGTTTTTGGGAAACCGACGACGGGATTTACGGTGGCGGGACGTACAGCGATTTGCCCATTGGTACAACCTACTATCCCAATGACAACGCCTCTGCTAAAGACCCGGAAGTTTCAGCTGGTGCTGGCGTGATACTCGCTTCCTACACTTGGGGAAGTCTGGCACGCCATTTAGGGAAGCTGCCCCCAGAGGAACGCCATGCGGTTATCCAGCAATATCTGGGCTTGATTCATCCTCAAATTAATAACGAAGGCGTGCTGCGGCGGATGGAGAGTTGGTATTGGGACAATCACCCTTGGAGCCTAGCGGGTTTCGCTTTCATGAAGCCCTATCAGCAAACGGGATTGTATAAGGATATAGTTGCACCTGAAGGTCGCATCTATTTTGCGGGGGAACATACTTCAACGCAATACGCCTGGATAGAAGGTGCAGTGGAATCATCTGTGCGGGCAGTGAAGGAAATGTTAGTTGCAGCACACGCTTAATTATTATTTTCTCTGACGCAAAGACGAGGGTTTATTGCTCTTTGTTCGGCACTGCGCTACAACAGCGATCGCGCTTGTGAGATGTGAGGCTTCTTTTTGTTCTAGCTAAAAGATGCCTCATTGAGAACAGAAACTCTTCCGAGTGATAGAAGAAACTAATTTACAATTTTTAATACTTTGAGGAAAGCCAACAGTTTGTAATTTATTTTCCTCTTGGCTCAAGGCTATTACATACGTTGCAGTGATTGACTTGTTTTTATGTCATATTTCCTACTTAAATCTTTAAAAGCATAATTGCAGTTTTGGTAAGACAAGTATCTATTGTCACAAGCAACGGTTAGTTTAATATTTGAATCACTCAATATTCAGCACAATTGCATATTGACAACAGCGTTATCAGCAGGGAACGAAAATGACAGCCAACTATGATAGTATTGCCCAGCAATATAAAAAATCCAAAGAATTGCCGTTTCGACTACATATTGAAGCATATACATTGTTTAATCTGTTAGGTGATTTGGGCGGAAAATCGCTCTTGGATCTGGCTTGCGGTGAAGGATTCTACACCAGACAATTCAAACAGAAGGGCGCTGCACGGGTAGTAGGGGTGGACAATTCCGACAAAATGATCGAACTGGCAAGACACGAAGAAGCCTCCCAACCCCAAGAAATTGAATATATTGTCGGTGATGTACTCGAACTTGGTGAAATTGGCAGCTTCGATCTAGTGGTGGCTGCCTATCTGCTGAATTACGCCCAAACCAAAGAACAACTGCTTAAAATGTGTCAGAGCATCTTCGCCAACCTGAAACCAGGCGGTCGTTTCGTCACTCTCAACAATAATAGCGAACAACCTCCTGCGTCCTATCCCATAACTGAAAAATATGGATTTATCAAAAGCGTGCATGAACCGCTCACAGAAGGCACACCTATAAAATACACATTCAAAGTTGATGGGGAGAAATTCAGCTTTGATAACTATTACCTTAGCCAAGCCACTTACGAATCGACGTTGAGAAGTGTCGGCTTCAAACAGGTGCGGTGGCAAAAACCGACAGTTTCTCCTGATGGGGTGAGGCAAGAGAGTCAAGAGTTTTGGCAAGATTTTCTTAACTATGCGCCTATGGTTGGCATTGAGTGCGTTAAATAGCTGTTTTTGAAGCAACCAAGCGGCGAGCCATTCACTGGTTCGATGCTATTCTCACACTCAAAGACACTCTGGATTTCCGGGAGTAGTGTCACACTCAGACACGCTCATAACAAAAGTTAATGTCATCATGAATTGGATCAGCAGGTTAAATAATGAGATTTTTAACGCAGATTATAGGTGTGGGGCTGGTAATTCTTGCCCTGGTAGATATCTACCTGACTGTGCTGTTTCCTCGCCTTGGCAGCAGCATACTTAGTTTGCGACTCAGTAAAGGACTATGGCGGCTGTTCTGGTTAGTTGCATACATTATTCCCTTTAAAGACAAAAAACTGCTTGCTCACAGTGGTCCTATATTGGTAGTTGCAACTGTAGTGGTATGGCTATGCTTGCTGCTTTGGGGGTTTGCGTTAATCGTTTGGAGTGAGCTGGGTTGGGCTATACAATCTAGCCGTGGATCGACAGATACTGATTTTGTAACCGCGCTTTATTACAGTGGCTTTTCATTGACAACGCTTGGTACAGGCGACTTTACGCCAGAAACTAATTTCCAACGACTGCTGATGATATTGGAGGCAGCAGTTGGCTTCTCAGTCTTCACTTTAACAATTACCTACCTGCTGTCGATTTACAGCGCACTCATCAGACGCAACACCTTTGCTTTGAGCTTGCACCACCGCACTGCTGGTACAGCAGACGCTGCGGAAATAATAGCGAGGCTTGAAGCCGATGGTCACTGTGGTGTTCTTCAACAGGATATTTCTGACATAGCTAGGGATTTGATTAATCTTTTGGAATCACAGAACTCTTACCCAGCGCTGATCTATTTCCGTTTTCGGCAAACTTACTACGCTCTGCCACGAATACTACTTTTGGCAATGGATACAGCTACCTTAATTAAAAGTGCATTGAATACCGAAAAGTATTATTCACTAGTACATTCTACAGCAGTAGCTCAATTGTGGGGTGGCGGTCTACAACTGCTTGTTGAGTTGTCTAGCTTGGTTCTGCCAAAGAGCCGTTCAAATATTAATGATACGCTAGAGCAGGTGTGGCGAAAGCGGTATTATCAGGCGGTGGAAAAGTTTAAAGCCGAGGGAATAGAGACAGCAAGTGATTTAGAGGCTGGTGCTTCAAAGTACATTTCTCTTCGCCAAAAATGGAACCCCCCTTTAGCTCGACTTGCTCATTATATGGCGTATAACTGGAGTGAAATAGCTCCCCATGAAAGTTAAGAAAACGAAGTGCTCCTTGTTATCGGCTAAAACCCTCGTTGAATCTGGACACTTGTGTAGCGTGTAGCGAGAAATCAAAGTAAGCTTACCTGCTTTTATGTTTAATTTCACCCACTGACTTAAATCAATTGCACACAGATAATGCTTAATTGCTAATGCTTAATTGCTAATAGCTTTAATCAACTCATGACAAAACACATTATCGGCTTAACTGGAGGCATTGCTACAGGCAAAACCACTGTTGCCAATTATTTGGCTAGTGCTTACAATTTGCTTATTTTGGATGCAGATATTTATGCCAGAGAAGCAGTATCTGTAGGTTCACCCATTCTTCAGGCGATCGCTCAACGTTACGGAGAAGAAATTTTACTTGTAGATGGAAACCTCAACCGTCAGAAGTTGGGAGAGATTATTTTTAATAATCAAGAGGAACGTAACTGGGTAGAGGGCTTGATTCATCCGTATGTGGGCGATCGCTTTCTAGAAGAAATTGCCGTATCATCAGCACAAACACTAGTATTAGTTGTGCCTTTGCTGTTTGAAGCCGAAATGACTCATTTAGTCACAGAAATTTGGGTAGTCAGTTGTTCTGAACAACAGCAATTAGAAAGATTGATGCAACGAAATAATTTAACTTTAGAGCAAGCACAAGCCCGAATTATGAGTCAAATGCCAATAACAGAAAAAATAGCCCGTGCGGATGTTGTGTTGGATAATTCCTCTACTCTCGAAGTGCTGCTTCAACACGTAGATGCAGCAATTTTGAGTTTTGAGCCAAGATACGATGTTTGATACTAAACCACTATAGAACAAGCTTTTAGAGATTGCCTCGTTCCCAGCCTCAGGCTGGGAATGCCTACTGCGAGGCTCTGCCTCTCTTACTTGCGTGTACTAGCCGCTTCAAGGGCATTTCCTGCTTAGACCTGGAAACGAGATTTTAGAAGGGTTTTGGCTGAAATTGACACCGATGGCATTTTGCCCGCCCAGATAATGCAAGCTTATTTGTGGAACAGCTTAGTTTCCGTCTCACTCTATAAGCTCGCCAAGGTTAAAATCTATTCTTATCCAACCTTTGAGTCTTCGTAGATTGTCGAGAAGGAGTAAAGGAATTTGCCAGTGATGTACCATCAGGAAGGGTAGGGGATCATCGACCTCAAAAATTGCGTCTTTCCCCCGCAAAATGTTTCTTACCCAGGTTTGTAATTGCTTTAATGATCTAATCCCAGTCAGCCTCCAAACTTCGTGGTACAGCCAGTAGGTTGGCTTACTATCTGGTAGAGGTTGCAAAGGTTCAGCCAGAGGCTCTCTACCAAGGTATGCATCTGCTACCCCTGGATGGTTGTAAAACATAGTAATTGCGGAGTGGGTGCGGGGGTTGCATTCGATTGGATAAACAGTTCCGTCAATAGCCTGAATGATGTCAAAGGAAGCCTCTCCGGTAAGTCCCAGTTCTTTGACAAAACGACTCACCCATTGCAGAATCTCAGGTTTATCAACATTTTCGTAGTTGACTTGAAAGGCGGATGACTCACAGCAGCAGTACAGTCTTAACTCCCCATTTCGTAAGCTACTGTGAGTGCAGTATTCCTGTCCGGGGATGAATTCCTGCATAATCCAGGGGTGATCCTCGCTGATCGGCAGACTCTTGACAAATGCTGCTGTTTGTTCAATCGTGTCGCAGGGTAGCTTGGTCATGTTCAAGCGGCGCACGGAGTCGTAGGGTATGCTTTTGAGAATGTACTTATTCTTCTCGTGCGAAAAGTCGAAGTTTAGAACTTGTTCTGGAGCAGTAATTTTGAAGGATTTGGGAACTGATAAACCGAATGAGCGGGCTTTTTCGGCAAACGCAAACTTGTCATCCAGCATGTTGGTGACTTCACCATCGAAGTGGAAAATCTCGCAACAGCCTGCTAACACTGGCTTGTTCTCGGGGTCAAAGTAGCTGACGGCAAAAATAGCTACCGGGATAAAAAAGTCTATGTTTTCTTTTTTGGCGATCGCACGTAAAGCTTGACTGTAACCTTCTAAGTCTTTCTGCGGTTCAGGGACGGTGTAATAGCCAGCGACAGCCTTGGAAAATCGATGACCACTTAACCAGTATTTGTGGATGTCAACTAAAATCACCCTATGTCCTGCGGCGTGAAATGATCGCGCTAGCTGAAGGGTTTTGGTCATCCTACCGCCACCGATCAAGATATTTTTGGGATTCTCGGTTAAAACCATTTGCTTCTTGAACGGTCTGGTGAAAAAATTCCACAGCAACGCTGCTAAGACGACGATGCAGTTGAAGGGAAAAGCGATCGCCAGTAATGCAAGGGTACCCAAGTTTCGGAACACTGCAAAAATACGCGCCTTTATAAATTGCAATTCAACCATTAGCTCTAAAAATTTTGTCTTGAAAGTAATTATAGTCTCGGTTACCTTGGTAGCGCCAAAACAGGTAGAAAACTGAATTTTACAAATCTTTATTTTTGTTTTTTATGTTCTAAAAAAGTTAACAAAAAGAACTCAGAACTCAGGAGTCAGAAGTCAGAATGAACTTCTGTACGACTTGGTGATCAGTAGGGGGTTGAAATCCCCAGCGTCTACACGGTGTCTACAATTGCTTCGGGTGCTACTCCGACGAAAGTGATTCTGAGTTCTGCGTTCCTACTCTGCGGTCTTCTTCAATATTTATATAGCAAGCCTAAATGATAAGCCCTGCGGGCACGCTGCGCGAACGTGAAATTCTCTCTTCTCTCTTTTCTTGGCGTCCTAGCCTTCGGCACGCCGCTTCGCGTCTAAGGCGTCTTGGCGGTTGATAAATTTCATAAATCAAATCGGACTGCTAGATGAATTTAATAATAGATATTTGTGCTACTTTTCCTTAATAAAATAAATCAATATAAACTCAAGGTGTCTGTTGTGTCACCCATTCCTCGAATAGTTGAGAACCTACGGCATAATACTCCTCATCCAACAGCCGAATCACACCAGTCCCCGCAATAACTTCTAAAGCATCTGTCACTTTTCCTTGGCTGAAACCTGTATATTGTGCCAAAGTTTTAGGAGTTCCTTTGCGGTTCTCAACCAGGGCTTGATAAACTGTTCTTTCAGTTTCTCCAAAGCAACCAGAGTGCTGTTCTTCATTCCACCATGAGGAAAAGTCTTTGTCGTGATACTGGATTAATTTATTGATTAAATTCGTGCAGGAGTCTGTTTGGTGGTCGAAGATAATATTGAGAGTTTGTTGTATTAAATATGGATGGCATCCTGACCATTTTATAATAGAGGTCATTTTTTGCTCGGGGAAAGAAATTTGTTCCAGTTCTGCGCGATCGCCTATCAATTTCTTTGTTTCTTCTTCGCTTAAGGGAGTTAACCATTCAATTTCTGCTATGTTTAATAATGGAGAACCGACGCGCTGCTGATATTCTTTCAAATCTCGATAACCTGATAGCAAAAGACCCAAAAAAGGTTTGATAGCAGTGTCAGTATCTTTCAATCCTCGTAGATATGACCAAGCATCGCTTGCCCAATTTTGGCGCACAATGAATTCAGCGCCATCGATGAGAAAGCAGACACCTTGAAAATTTAACTTGCGAAGTTCTTCGATAGTTTTTAAGAACGCCAAGCGGAAGCTATCATTATCTAAGCGTCGTTCGTAGTCGGGATTGCCTTCAATAGTTTCGATTGTCAGGTGCAGTTCTTTCTCTCGTTTTATTTTCGCACCTACGAGTTCCAGAAACTTCGTTGCTAAATCCAAACACTTAGCTTTCTGTTCGTGTTGTTGTAGCAGTTGCTTTAATGTACCGTCTTGTGTCCATTGTGGCAACCGTAACTTTAATAACTGTACATATTTATCACTCAATGTATGGTCTTTGGTGTTGGCTGCGTATTCGATTAATCTTTCTCGTAGTTCTAGGGCTGTATCTAAGGGGAGTAAGGTTGCCAACAATAAGTAAACACCGCGAAAACGTGGGTCGTTGATGTGTTGATTGACACGCTCTTGAATTTCTTCACTTTCGCCAAGAAAGTTTTGCACCAGGAAGAACTCCATAATTTTGTCGTGGCGAAAGTACCAGCTTTTGTGCGGTTCTCCCTCAGCATCCTCCCACTGACGGCTGATGACCATTTTATATTTTTCGTCTTCCATACTGATTAACTCTTGCCTAAATTCATCAGCAGGAATGGCGCTTTCGTCGTTGAGCCGCATCTGGTAAACTGCTTGCGAGAACTTCTTGAGTGGAAATTCGTGATTCCATTCTCGCAGGTATTCTTCCGCCATCAGATGATATTGCTGTTCTTGCAGGCGAAACAAATCTGGTTGTTTACCTTGTGATAGCATCAGGGCAACCAGCGTTAAATCCATTGGGTTGGAAAGAATTCGCTTGGCTGCTTCTAAATCTTCTGAGGATTGTTGATCGTTGAATGCTGCTGCTATGTAGCGAGAGCAAGCTTGTTCGTAGTCTCGGAACCCCACCCCTAACCCCTCCTCCGCAGTCGCTTCAACGGGGGGAACCCCCGCACAGCGCTGCTCTCCGCTAGCAGGGAGGGGGAAAGAAGGCGGGGTGGGGTTTTCGTGTTGTGGGCTATTGTGACTTTTCACGTTATGTGGAAAAATCCACGAAAAACCTAACCCCCTAGCCCCCTTCCCTACAAGGGAAGGGGGAAGATTCAAAGCCTCTCCCCTTGCAGGGGAGAGGTTTGGAGAGAGGTTTTCCACATCCGGTGAAAAGTCAGGTGGGCTATGAGACGAACTTGGTAGAAGTCGCTGCTGACGATAAATCAAAAACTGCTGTATTTGTTCGCGTTCCAACGGCTGCAATTCATATTTTTTTGCCGTTGAGGGGGGTATCCAATCCAAGGGCTGAGTCGTCATAATAATGTTGCCCCGGAAATAACTTTCCGCAAACTGGGAGATTTTCGCTCGCGTGTCGGCGGTGACTTCGTTGAGTCCGTCGATGCAGATGTCTATAGCTCCATAGTAAATCAGGTTTCTGAGGAATTTGGCATCTTGTACCTGTCCTTGCAGCTTGGCATAAATTGCGTCAATGATGCCGTTGTCACACTTTTGGGCGGGTAGATAGGCGACTGTTTGCTGCGAGGTTTTCACCAAATGGCGGAGAAACATCGACTTGCCTAAACCAGAGTCGCCTTCTAAGACGATTTGCCCCGTGATACTGGGAATCGCCTGCGTAATTGGTCGAATTTCACCCCTATCCTGATGTAGAGACGCGCCATGCAACGTCTCTACAACGCCGGATTGTGGAAAATATGCTAGAGAACTGAAATTGTCTAATCCCGCATCTGCAAGCAACACAGGTTTGAATGGTTCAAACAGTCGGCGACGCAGGTAAGGAACCCAAGTCAGGAGTAAGCCGATGTAGCCAAAACCCAAAATATGCCTTACCCAGGGGTTCCAGAAGATTGTTTGCACTTGGGGAAATTTGGGGTAAGCAAGGATGAGGGTAAGCCAAATGGCAAGGTGAGTGAGGATGATTTTTGTAGCAAGGAAAAACCACTTCCAAAATTCCAGATTATCTATGACTGACTTCACCGCAGGAGCTTTAGTGGAACCAACTGCTTTCAGATTTTTGTAGTGACTTTCAAGTAAACTAATATCCTGCGGTTTCCAAAGAACTTTTTTGTTAGATGCAACAACTGAAATCTGCTCTTCCAAGTCTTCCCTTAATCCATTCAACCCCTGACTAGGCACCCAAATCTTGCGAAATAATTCCAGTGTGTTCTTGCCTTCATCGTATTTAAGTTGCTCAGGAATTGCTGTTTTATCAGATTTACCAAGCCACTTTAGCAGTGTTTTCAACTCATCATTGCCACCTCCAAGAAAATGGGTTAAAAACCGCCAGTATTCAAAATTTATATCATTAAAAGAAGAAGACTCTGACCAAAGCTTTCCCTGATTTGGTTCATAAACATAATTGAGGATGAGAATAACGTCTTCTAACTTCAGTTGTTTTATGTTGCCCAATGCTCTTGCCGCATAGGCACGAACGTTAGCGTCAACCTTTTCATCCTTGAGGATATTGAGGATGTCTGGAACGTATTTTGCTGCCGCTTGCCCGAAGTTGCCCAATGCCTCAGCCGCTTTGGCACGAACGTCAGCGTCTACCTTTTCATCCTTGAGGATATTGAGGATGTCTGGAACGTATTTTGCTGCCGCTTGCCCGAAGTTGCCCAATGCCTCAGCCGCTTTGGCACGAACGTTAGCGTCTACTTTTTCATCCTTGAGGATA
>Ga0209902_100292_pt1 | contig 69082 bp, 78 predicted proteins | sample FECB27metaG_FD_188304 | JGI IMG/M metagenome (GOLD analysis project Ga0209902, IMG submission 188304) | Cyanobacterial communities from the Joint Genome Institute, California, USA - FECB-27 (SPAdes) (version 2) | ecosystem: Environmental > Aquatic > Thermal springs > Hot (42-90C) > Microbial mats...
AGCGGCCGTCGCCGCCCAGCACCAGCGTCTTGCCCTTGATCCCTTCGAGGCAGTCGAAGATCGACTGCACGAAGTTCTCGACATAGTTGGGCTGGCTGAAGACGGTCACGCGCTTGCGGAGCCCGGAGGTGCCGGGCTTCTGATCCGCGAACGGCTTGGTCTCAATCGTCAGAATCGTCATCGAGTTTGTGCCCCAGGAGTGACGCGTAGAGGTCGGCGTATTTTTCGGCGCTGAGTTCCCAGGAGACGTCCGACTTCATCCCCCGGCGCTGCATTTTGTGCCACACCTTCGGGCGCTGATAGAGCGCGATGGTGCGGCGGATGGCTTCCCCAAGCGCCTCCGCCGTGGCCGGCGAGAATACTACCCCTGTAGCCACCCCCGCCTCAACCGCGGCTTCGTTGGCATCGATCACCGTGTCGGCGAGTCCGCCCACCCGGCTCACCACCGGAATGCAGCCATAACGCAGGCCGTAGAGCTGGGTCAGCCCGCACGGTTCGAACCGCGACGGAATGAGGATGGCATCGGCGCCGCCCTGGATCAGGTGGCTGAGCTTTTCGTCATAACCGATCACCACCCCGACCTTGCCGGGGTGCCGCAGCGCTGCGCCGGCAAAGCCGTTCTCGATCTCGGCGTCGCCCGAGCCGAGGACGATCAGCCGCCCGCCATGCGCCACGAGACTGTCGATCTCGCCCGGCAGCATGTCGAGACCCTTCTGCCAGGTCAGCCGGCTGACCACCGAGAAGATCGGGCCATCACCCGTCTCGAGCCCGAACCGCTCCTCCAGCACCCGCTTGTTGGCGGTCCGCTCGAAAATGTTGGAGGGGTTGTAGACCTGCGCCAGCGCCGGATCGGTGCCTGGGTTCCACTCATTGGCGTCGATGCCGTTGAGGATGCCGCTGACAGTGTCGGCGCGGCTCTGCAGCAGCCCTTCGAGGCCCATGCCGTACGCAGCGGTGCGCATTTCGTGCGCATAGGTCGGGCTCACCGTGGTGACCGCATCGGCCACCTGCAACCCGGCCTTGAGGTAGCCGATATTGCCAAAATACTCGATCGCGCCGCTGTTGGCAGCCTGGTAGTCGAGCCGGAGCCCGTTGAACACGTCCCAGCCGAACACCCCCTGGAAGGCGATGTTGTGGACGGTCATCACCGTCTTCACCCGCGTCGGCGCGTTGAACGCCACATAGGCCGGCGCCAGCCCCGACTGCCAGTCGTGACAATGGAGGACATCCGGCTTGTAGCCGTCAATGGCGCCGCGCGACAGTTCGTAGGCGACAAAGCTCAGGGCAGCGAAGCGCTGCCAGTTGTCCGGCCAGTCCTTGCCGTCAGCGCCGACATAGGGATTGCCCGGCCGATCGAAGAGGTGCGGCGCATCGATGGCGATGACGTCGAGCCCGTTGGCCCGCCCCGCCACCAACCGGGCGGTACCGCCGAAGAAATCATCAAACCACAGCACCTGCCGCCCGTCCGCCAGTCCGGCCATCACCTTGGGATAGCCCGGCAGCAGCACGCGCATGGAGACGCCATGCGGCGCCAATGCCGCCGGCAGCGCGCCGACGACATCCGCCAGGCCACCCGTCTTGATCAACGGGTAGGCCTCCGAGGCGACGGACAGGACTTCGATCATCTGCTCCGCCAGTTACTTGCTCGCCAGGTATTTGTCGATCATCGGCTGGGTGACCAGCGTCACGCCATCGGCGGTACGGCGGAACCATTGCGCATCGAATGCCGGATCCTCCCCCACCACCAACCCCTCAGGCACATGCACGCCGCGATCCACCACCACCTTCTTGAGGCGCGCGCCGCGTCCGATGGTGCAGTACGGCAGCACCACCGCCTCGTGCAGTTCGGAATAGGAATGCACCCGGCTGCCGGTCGACAGCAGCGTGCGGTCCAGCGCGCCGCCCGAGATGATGCAGTCGCCCGACACCAGCGAGTTGACCGCCGAACCGCGACGGCCATCGAAGTCGTGCACGAACTTGGCCGGCGGGGTGATCTCGGCAAAGGTCCAGATCGGCCAGTCACGATCGTAAAGATCGAGCTGCGGGGTCACGTCGCAGAGGTCGATATTGGCCTTCCAGTACGCATCCACCGTTCCCACGTCGCGCCAGTAGGCGACATCCTCGTTGGCCGAGCGGACGCAGGAGCGCGGGAAGCGGTGCGCCCAGGCCGAACCGTTCTTGACGATATAGGGGATGATGTCCTTGCCGAAATCGCGCGACGAGCCCTCGGTGGCAGCGTCTCGGCGCAGTTGCTCCATCAGGAAGCGCGTCTCGAACACATAGATGCCCATCGAGGCCAGCGCGTAATCCGGCTTGTCGGGGATGCCCGGCGGGTCCTTCGGCTTCTCGACGAAATCGACGATCCGGTCGCGCCCGTCGACGGCCATCACGCCGAAGCCGGTGGCCTCCATGCGCGGCACTTCGAGGCAGCCGATGGTGACATCGGCCCCGGTGTCCACATGCTGCCGGAGCATGATTTCGTAGTCCATCTTGTAGATGTGATCGCCGGCCAGCAGCACGATGTAGCGCGGGCCGTAATCCTCGATGATGTCCATGTTCTGGTACACGGCATCGGCAGTGCCTTCGTACCATTGCGTCTCGGACACGCGCTGGCTTGCCGGCAGCACGTCGAAACTCTCGTTTCGCTCGGTGCGGAGGAAGTTCCAGCCGCGCTGCAGGTGGCGGATCAGCGAGTGCGCCTGATACTGCGTCGCCACCGAGATACGGCGGATGCCGGAGTTCAGCGCGTTCGAAAGCGCGAAATCGATGATGCGGGACTTGCCGCCGAAATACACCGCCGGCTTGGCGCGCCGGTCGGTCAACTCGAACAGGCGGGTGCCTCGTCCCCCCGCGAGTACATAAGCCATCGCCTCACGCGCCAGCGGCGATGGTGTCCGGTAGTCTGCCATGCTTCCCTCCCCTCGGGGCGTGATCAGCTGTTCCGATCACGCGACACACACAAAGCACTTCTACGTCCCCTTTGCTGGGGATCGCATTCAGTCACCCCGCCGCACTAGACGGGGTCATACTTCAGATAGATCGTCGACATCGGCGGCAGGTACAGATCGGCATATGGTCCGAGCCCCTCTACCTCGCTCGCCTTGGCCAGCACCCTGCCCTGGTTGCCTTTGTTGGTGCCGCCGTACCAGCCGGCATCGGTGTTGAGGCGTTCTACCCACCGCCCGGCCAGGGGCATCGGCACGCGATAATTCTCGCGGGGCGACGGCGTCATGTTCGAGATCACCACCACCGGATGCTCGTCGGGGGCCTTGCGGGCCCAGGCAAACACCGAGTTGTTCTGGTCATTGCCGATCAGCCACTCGAAACCCTCGGGCTCGTTGTCCCTGGCATAGAGCGCCGGCAGCTCGCGGTAGAGCGCATTGAGATCGGTGACGAGACGCCGGATGCCTTCGTGCGAGGGCGCATCGAGCAGCCACCAGTCGAGCCCCTTGGCCTCGTTCCACTCGTCGCGCTGCGCGAACTCCTGGCCCATGAACAACAGCTTCTTGCCCGGCCAGCCCCACATGAAGCCGTAATAGGCGCGAAGGCCGGCGAACTGTCCCCAGTCATCACCGCCCATCTTCGAAAGCAGCGTGCCCTTGCCGTGCACCACCTCGTCGTGGCTCAGCGGCAGGATGAAGTTCTCGGAGTAGCCGTAGAGTGCCGCGAACGTCATGTCGCTGTGGTGATACTTCCGGTGCACCGGGTTGCGGCTCATGTAACGCAGGGTGTCGTTCATGAACCCCATGTTCCACTTGAAACCGAAGCCAAGACCGCCCTTGTCGACTGGCGCGCTCACGCCGCTCCACGAAGTCGATTCCTCGGCGATCATCATCACCCCCGGATGCAGCCGGTAGGCCTCGGCATTCACCCGCTTCAGGAACTCGACCGCCTCGAGGTTGTGGTTGCCGCCGAACTGGTTGGGGATCCACTGCCCCGCCTGGCGCGAGTAATCGAGGTAGAGCATCGAGGCCACTGCATCGACCCGCAGCCCGTCGAGGTGGAACGCCTCGAGCCAGTAGAGCGCATTGTTGACGAGGAAGCTCACCACTTCCTTGCGCCCGAAATTGTAGATCGCGGTGTTCCAGTCCGGGTGATAGCCCTGCCGCGGATCGGCGTGCTCGTAGAGCGCCGTGCCATCGAAACGGGCCAGCCCGTGCTCGTCGGTGGGAAAATGCGCCGGCACCCAGTCGAGGATCACCCCGAGCCCCGCCGCATGCGCCTTGTCGACGAAATGCGCAAAGCCCCTGGGGTCGCCGAACCGCGCGGTCGGCGCGTAGAGTCCGGTCGGCTGGTACCCCCAGCTCGGATCGAACGGATGCTCGGTGATCGGCAACAGCTCGATATGGGTGAAGCCGCTGTCAGCCGCGTAAGGGATCAACTGCTCGGCTAGCTGCTCATAGCTCATGAACGCGCCATCGGCACGCCGGCGCCAGGAACCGAGATGCACCTCGTAGATCGACACGGGCTTCCGCCGCCAGTCGATCTTGGCCCGCTCCTTGATATACTTGGCGTCGGACCACTCGAACGGCTCTGGATCGGAAATGACCGAGGCGGTCTTCGGCCGTAGCTCCGATTGCCGCGCGAACGGATCAGCCTTCAGCGGCCTCAGCTTCCCATCCGGTCCGACGATCTCGAACTTGTAGACCTCGCCCGGCCCGACATTGGGGACGAACACTTCCCACACACCGGTATTGACCCGCACCCGCATCGGGTGGCGGCGGCCGTCCCAATCGTTGAACGGCCCGACCACGCTGACGCGTTTGGCGTTCGGCGCCCAGACGGCAAAGTGCGTGCCGTTGACGCCCTCGAACTCCATGGCGTGAGCGCCGAGTTTGTCGAACAGCCTCAGGTGCGAGCCTTCCCCGATATAGTAATCGTCCATCGGCCCGAGCACCGGGCCGAAGCTGTAGGGGTCAAGGACGTTCCACTCACCGCCGTCATTGCGGGCGTGGTAGTTCACTGGCTGCAGCTTGGTCAGCTTGACGATGCCCTCGAAGAAGCCATCGCCGCGTGGCTCCAGTTCACCGAGGATGCGGTTGTCCATGGTGCGCGCCGACACCGACTCCGCATGCGGGATGAAGGTGCGCGCCACCCAGACGCCGTCGACCTCGTGCAGGCCGAGAATACCGAACGGATCGGAATGACGGCCCGCGACGATCGCCTTGATGTCGCTGTCAGCTGCCTGCCACTTGGACTTGGTCAAAACCCACTACCCCCCGAGGACCGGGACACCCCAGATTTCCTTGGCGTACTGCGAAATCGTACGATCCGAAGAAAACCAGCTGACATGAGCAGTGTTCCGGATAGCCATCGAATACCATTTGCGAGGCTTGTTCCAGAGCTCATCGATATCCCGCTGTGCCGCCGCATAGGCGTCGAAGTCGCGCGCCACCATGAACCAGTCGTGGTCGTAGAGACCGCCGATCAGATCGCGGTAGCGGTTCGGGTCATCGGGAGAGAACACCCCGGACGAAATCGCCTCCAGCGCCTCGCGCAACGCCGGGGACGCGTCGATGGCACTGCGCGGCACTTCGCTGCGGTTACGCTTTTCGGCCACCTTGTCGGCGGTGAGCCCGAAGATCACCATGTTCTCCGGCCCGACCTGCTCCAGCATCTCGACATTGGCGCCGTCGAGCGTGCCGACGGTAATGGCGCCGTTGGCCATGAACTTCATGTTGCCGGTGCCTGAGGCCTCCATGCCGGCCGTCGAAATCTGCTCGCTGAGGTCGGCCGCCGGGATGATCTGCTCGGCGAGGCTGACATTGTAGTTGGGCAGGAACACCACCTTCAGCAGGCCGCGCACCGCCGGATCATTGTTGATCACCTTGGCGACGTCGTTGATCAGCTTGATGATCAGCTTGGCGTTCCAGTAGCCCGGCGCCGCCTTGCCGGCGAAAACCTTTACCCGCGGCACCCAATCGGTCTCGGGGTGCGAGCGGATCATCGAGTAATGCGCCACTGCCTCGATGACGTTGAGCAGCTGCCGCTTGTACTCGTGGATGCGCTTGACCTGCACGTCGAACATGGCGTCGGGCGACACCACGATCCCCAGCCGGTCCTTGATCACCTGCGCCAGCGCCACCTTGTTGGCGCGCTTCACTGCCTTGAACTGATCCTGGAACGTCGGATCGTCGGCATGCTGGTCGAGCTTGCTCAGCAGCGAGAAATCGTCCTGGAACTCCGGCCCGATCCGATCGCTGATCAGCCGCGTCAGGCCCGGGTTGCACTGCAGCAGCCAGCGCCGCGGCGTCACCCCGTTGGTCTTGTTGTTGATCCGATCCGGGTAGAGCCGGTCGAGATCGGCAAACAGCGTCTTCTTCAAGAGCTCCGAGTGCAGCGCCGAAACGCCGTTGATCGAGTGCGAGCCGACAAAGGCCAGTTGTCCCATGCGGACCCGGCGGCTGCCATGCTCATCGATCAGCGACAGGTTGGCGATCTGGTTGTCGGTGAAGCCGCCCATCTTGCGCGCCTCGCCGAGCACTTCGGCATTGATGGCGTAGATGATCTGCATCTGGCGCGGCAGCATCCGCTCCAAGAGCCCGACCGGCCAGGTTTCCAGCGCCTCGGGCAGCAGCGTGTGGTTGGTGTAGCCGAACGTCGCCTTGGTCAGCTTCCAGGCCGGCGCCCAGGCCATGCCGTGGATATCGATCAGGATGCGCATCAGTTCGGCAATCGAGATCGCCGGATGGGTGTCGTTGAGCTGGATCGCCACCTTGTCGGAGAGCGAGCCGAGATCGCCATAGGCCTGCATGTGGCGGCGAACGATGTCCTGCAGCGAAGCCGAGGAGAAGAAGAACTCCTGGCGCAGCCGCAGTTCCTGGCCTGACGGTGTCGAGTCGGCCGGGTAGAGCACCCGCGTCACCGCCGCGGCGCGAGAACTCTCCTCGAGCGCGCCGATATGATCGCCGGCATTGAACTTGTCGAGCAGGATCGGATCGATCGGCTGCGCCGACCAGAGCCTCAGGGTGTTCACCCGCTTGCCGCGCCAGCCGACGATCGGCGTATCGAACGCCACCGCGAGCAGGTGTTCGGCCGGGCGCCATTCGAGCCGGGTCGAGCCATCGGGCTCCTGCACCGGTTCGACATGACCACCGAAGCCGATCTCGTAGCTCGACTCGCGCCGCTCGAACTCCCATGGGTTGCCGTGCGCCAGCCAGTCCTCGGGCAGTTCGACCTGCCAGCCCTCGCTCATTTCCTGGCGGAACAGCCCGTGCACATAGCGAATGCCGTAGCCGTAGGCCGGGATATCGACCGTTGCCATCGATTCCATGAAGCAGGCGGCGAGCCGGCCGAGGCCGCCATTGCCCAGCGCCGCATCTGGCTCGAGGTTGATCAGGTCGCCGAGGTCGACATTGAAGTTCTTGAGCGCGGCGCGCACCGGCTCCATCACCCCGATATTGCTCATCGCATCGCGCATCAGCCGGCCGATGAGGAACTCGAGGCTGAGGTAGTAGACGCGCTTGTTGGAGGTCCGCCAGGTCTCGCGGCTCGATTCCATCCACTGGTCGATGATCCGGTCGCGGACCGTCAGGATCGTCGCCTTCAGCCAGTCATGCGGCCGCGCGACGATCGGGTCCTTACCGACCGAATAGGTGAGTTTTTCGAGGATCTCCGATTGCAGCGCTTCAGTGGTGAGCGCGCGCCGTTCCGGGACCGGGGCATCCAATACGAGGGGCTTTTGCGGCATTGTCGCAATCCAGCATCATGACGATGTATTCCCCTCTAGAGCCCCACGCTTGCATGGAATTGGTGCTCTGTGAAGCCCCGTTGAGAACGGTTCTAAGGCACGATGCCTAAAGCGTAGACGATTATTGCGTCGTCGGCGCTTGGCAATGGCGTCGAGGCGATGGAACCGAGACCCGTATTGAGCGCCCTAAGCCTTCGCCGCGTCCTCGGGCGCAATGATCGGCGTCGACGGGCCGGCCACCGTGCCGCTTTCGCGGGCCTGGTCTTCGGCATTGGCCTTGAGCAGGTCCCGGCCCGCCATCAGCCCGCCGACCATCTGGGCCGCAAAACGCTGACGGTCGCGCTCGCGCACCCCCTCGATGATCTCGCCGACCTCGACCATGTCGACATCGAGCTGGCGCAGGGTTTCGGCGCCGAACTCCAGCGCGCTCTCGAACACCTCGCGCAACTGATAGTCCGCCCCGGCCTTCACCAGTTCCAGCGCATGGCCGCGGTCGAAAGCCCGCGCCATTACCTTGGCCAGCGGGAACTCCGACTTCACCAACTCAACGATCCGCGTCGCCGATTCCTTCTTGTCGACGCAGACCAGCACCAGGTCGGCCGTCCCTGCCCCGGCGGCGTGCAGGATGTCGAGGCGGGTGCCGTCGCCATAGTAGATCTTGAAGCCGAAGGTCTGCGCCACCTCGATCATCTCGACATCGTTGTCGATGATCGAGATCGAGTGCTGGCCCTTGGCGATCAGCGGCTGGCTGGCGATCTGCCCGAAGCGGCCGAAGCCGATCAGCAGCACATTGCCGGTGAGCCCCTCGGGCTTCTCGACGCTCTCGAGCGACTGCACCGGCTTGGGCACCAGTTTCAGCAGCATGGTCGAGAACGGCGTCAGCACCATCGAGATGATCACAGTGGCGGTGAAGATGGCATTGAGCTCGCCGGTCAGGAGCCCGCCGGCCGTCGCCGTGGTGAACAGCACGAAGGCGAACTCGCCGCCCTGCGCCATCAGCACGGCGCGCTCCAGCGCCAGCGCGTTGCCGGTGCCCAATGCTCGCGCCAGCCCATAAATCGCGCCGCCCTTCAGCAGCATGTAGATGAGCACCGAAAGCGCGATGAACTGCCAGTTGGCAGCGACCACCGCGAGATCGAGCGACATGCCGACCGCGAGGAAGAACAGCCCCAGCAGCAACCCTCGGAACGGCTCGACATCGGCCTCGAGCTGGTGCCGGAAGGTCGAGGTGGAGAGCAACACGCCGGCCATGAAGGCCCCCATCGCCATGCTGAGGCCGCCCGCTTCCATGATCAGCGCCGCGCCCAGCACCACCAGCAGCGCCGCCGCGGTCATCACCTCGCGCGCCTTCGATTCAGCGAGGATCTTGAACACCGGGTTCAGCACCCAGCGGCCGGCAAAGATCACCGCCACGATCGAGGCCGCGGCGACGCCGACACTGATCCAGCGCTGCGTCATGCTCGCATCGGTGTCGATGCCGGGCGACAGGAACGCCACCACCGCCAGGAGCGGCACGATGGCAAGATCCTCGAGCAGCAGCACCGAAACGATCTTCTGCCCGGCCGGCGTCTGCAACTCACCACGTTCGGAAAGGATCTGCATGACGATGGCCGTCGAGGTCAGCACGAACCCGAGACCGGCGACGAACGCCACCTGCGGCGCCAGCCCGAGCAGGAAGATGCCGGCCAGCGTCAGCAGCACTCCGCAAAGGCCAACCTGCAGGATGCCGAGCCCGAAGATCTCCTTGCGCAGCCCCCAGAGCTTGGCGGGCTCCATCTCCAGCCCGACGATGAACAGGAACAGCACCACCCCCAGTTCGGCCGCGTGCAGCACCGCCTGGGGATCACCCACCAGCCCGAAGCCAAAAGGCCCGATCACCAGTCCGGCGGCGAGATAACCGAGCACCGAACCAAGCCCCAGACGGCGGAACAGCGGCACCGCGATGACCCCGGCTCCGAGCAGCGCCACGACCTGCATCAGGTCGACCCCGCCATGCGAAGCCACCTCTGCTGCATGCGCCACCACTTCGCCGGCCATCGCTCACCTCAAATCGGAAATCGGGAAGCGTTAAGCGTGAGGCCTGAGCTACAGAGCGTCAAGGCTGGCTTTATGGGGAGGTGGGATGTGTGGGCGAGAGTTCAGCGCGTGCCCCCACCCTTGATCCCTCCCCACGAGGGGGAGGCAGACCTGACTGTTGGCTTCGGTTCTATCGTCTCCCTCCCCCTTGTGGGTAGGGTAGCGCAGCTAGGCGAAGCCGTAGCGGAGCTGGGTGGGGGTAGCCACAGACTCGATCATGCTGGCTTCGCCGCCCGCGTGCGCCGGACTCGCGGCTTCACCGGCTCCGCCGGCTCCGGCGGCGCCACCTTCGGCTCCGCTGCCTCGGTGTCGCGGGTGGCCTTCTGCGCCACCAGCCGCCGCATCTTTCGCGGCGCCACGGTGCGCGTCGGCAGGATGTGCGTGACGATCGAATAGAGCACCAGCAGCGAGGGCACTGCGATCAGGCCGCCGACTGGCCCCCAAGCCCAGATCCAGAAGGTCAGCGACAGAAAGATCATGAACGGGTTGATGGTCATCGTCCGCCCGAGCAGGTTCGGCGTGACGAAATTGCCCTCGATGAAGTTGATGCCGAAATACAGCGCCATCGGCAGGAGTCCGCCGAACAGCTCGCCGGTGGTGCCGAGCCCGACGAGGAACAGCACCAGCGCCATGAACGCCTGCCCGATGAACGGGATGTAGTTGAGCACCGCCGCCATGGCGCCCCACAGGAGCGGCGAAGGCAAGCCAACCGCCCAGGCCATCAGCGTCACCACCGCGCCGACCCCGAGATTCACCGTGGAGATGGTGAGCAGGTACTTCGACACTTTCTGCTCGACATCGCGGAACACATGCGCGGTGCGCCATCGCATCCGGCGGCTGACGCAGAGCGAGAGGGTGGCGATGCGGATGCTGTCGCGGGTGGCGAGGAAGAAGTAGAGCGAGACGAGGAACACGCCGATCTGCGCCAGGATCGCCGGCGCCAGCATGGCGATACCGGTAACGGTGCTGCCATCCTCGACCCGCACCTCCATGGTGGCGCCGCCGCCCAGCACACCCTTCACCTGTTCCTGCAGCGCCCCGATCGCCGCGATCGGCTCCTGCCAGTTCGCAAGCTCGGACTGGATGCGCTCCCACACGACGGGGATGCGTTCTGCCCATTCGCTCAACGGGCCGTAGAACAACGCCCCGCCGAGGACGATGATGACAAGGAACAGCAGCACGATCACGCCCGCCGACAGCGCCTCGGGCACACCGCGCTGCTCCAGCAGGTCGGCCACCGGGCCGAACATCAGCCCCACCGTGATGGCGAGAAACAGCGGTGCCAGCACCACCTGCGCCTCGCGCACCGCGACGAAGGCAATGATCACCCCCATGGTAACGATGGCGAACTGCGCGGCATTGCCGAGCACCCGCTCGAAATTGGTCCGCTGGATATCTTTGATCAGCCCCTGCCGGGGCCGTGACGCTGCTGGCTTGCGCAAGGATATGTCCCTCTGTCGGCCAGCCTAAACGCGCTGCCAACCCGGACGTTCCGCCGGTCGACGGGCGCGCTTCAGCCAACTAACATGCCGCCGGAATCAGTTTCTCAGGGGCTCGCGCTAAACCCATGGCACGCAAGATCATTATCGACACCGACCCGGGCCAGGACGACGCCGTCGCCATCCTCATGGCGCTCGCCTCGCCGGCCGATTTCGACATCCTCGGCATCGTTGCCGTCGCCGGCAATGTCGGCCTCGCGCAGAACGCCCGCAACGCCCTGAAGGTGGTCGAGCTCTCCGGCCGCAAGGATATCGCCGTCTATGCCGGCTGCGAGCGGCCGATGCGCCGCACCCTCGTCACGGCCGAGCACGTGCACGGTGAAACCGGCCTCGATGGCCCCGACCTGCCGCTGCCCAAACTGCAGATCGAAGATCAGCACGGCGTCGATTTCATCATCGATACGCTGATGGCGCATGAAGCGGGCACCGTGACGCTCGCCACCCTGGGGCCGCTGACCAATGTCGCCATGGCGATGGTCAAGGAGCCGCGCATCATTGGGCGCATCCAGGAAGTCGTCATGATGGGCGGCGGCTATTTCGAGGGTGGCAACATCACCCCGGTGGCCGAGTTCAATATCTATGTCGATCCCGATGCCGCCGATGTGGTGCTGCGCTCGGGCGTGCCGATCGCCATGCTGCCGCTCGACGTCACCCACATGATCCTCTCGACCCCCGATCGGCTGGCAAAGATCCGGGCACTGGGCAACAAGGCCGGCGAAGCGGTGTTCCAGATGCTGAGCTTCTCCGAGCGCTTCGACCTCAACAAATACGGCTCCAATGGCGCGCCACTGCACGACCCTTGCGTCATTGCCTACATGCTGCAGCCCGAGCTGTTCGAGGGCCGCCACATCAACGTGGTGATCGAAACCTCGAGCGAACTGACCATCGGCATGACCGTCGCCGACTACTGGGGCGTCACCGGCCGCGCACGGAACGTCACCTATCTGCGCTCAGGCAACGCGGCGGGGTTTTATGAGCTGCTGACTGAGCGGCTCAGCCGGCTGCCGTGAGGGCTTCGACCGGGCAGACCCGACCGCTCCATGGCCTCCAACCCCTCACCCGTCTCGGCCATTGGCCGATCGACCTCTCCCCGAGGGGGAGAGGAATAGTGGGGATCGCCGCACTTTCCCGATTCTCCTTCCCGACGGTCGCGGGATGAGGGCGTAACGCTCGCCCTACCAATAGGTAGGCTGTCAAAAGTCTGTTGTGACCTGCGAAACCATACTGCACGTCAGGCGGGCTCTCCGGTTGCCGCTAAGCAAATCCATAACCGGCGTTCCTTACCCTCTTCGCCGTGATGAGGGACAGCCGAGCACCAGCCACCACTCCGCCCCTCCGCCGCAACCGGCGCGAGCCGCCTGCGGCGCCCGAAGTCGTGGCCATCGGTGACACCTACGCCCGCACTGGCCGGCTTTATCGCCGCAGCGCCGCCCGCTGGCTCTGCCGCATGCTGGTGCGCGGCTTTGCCCTGCTCTATCTGGCCGCGCTCGCCTACACCGGCATAAGCGCCACCGGCTGGTTCGACTTCGCTCCCGCACCCCTGGCCGGCGTCTTCCTCGTCGTTCTCGGCCTGCCCTGGACGCTGGCCGCCGCCTGGTTCCCCGATCCGCTGCAGCCATTGGTGGCGTCGATCGCGCCGCTCGTAACCCTCGTCTTGCTGTGGACCTGGTGCCACTGGCCGCGCCGGCGCTGAGCGAAAAAATGCCCCGGCTCCTTGCGGAGGCCGGGGCCAGTTCCCTCACCAGGTCGTGCGTGTGCGAGGGTCAGGAGCTGATTGTGGGGCGTTGGGTCTCGGCCCGATGGAAATTATCGGGCGTCACCCGCTGCGGGTTCACAACACCTGCGTTCGATTCAATCGTCCTCACTCCACCTTCTCGACTGCCGGGAGCAACCGGCTTTTGTTGAACAGCGCCTCGCTCGGCCCATGGAGCCGGAACATCAGTTCGAACCGGCGCTTTGGATCAGTGGCATGCCCCAGGTGACGACTTCCGGGATCCGCCGCTCGACAATCGATTTCTGAGGTCGGGGCCAAGCCGCTGCTGGGCGAGCCGACACGGCGCCTGGCACCACGCCGAGCGATACTGCTCCGACAGCATGAACGGTAAGCTTGGGGACGGGCATTCTCGACTCCTCACATGGCGCGCCCGCCCTGCCCTTGGCGTGCTTTTCTCGCGCGGCATGCGGGCCCGAAAGCCCGTTGTGAGGTGCCGTGTTATGACGCTGAGTAACGCCGCTCCGCGTAAGGAACGAGCTAACCCGTTACCGCCAATGCGATTCAGCTTTTGGCAAAACTGTAGCGGCCTGCTGCGGCGTCGGCTGCCCTTGCCGACGCGCCGAAGGCGGCGCTAGAACGCTGCCCAGTCCCAGGAGCTCACTATGGATCTCGTCACGCTCGTCGCCTTCACCATCGCCTATGCCATCGCGGTCATCGTCCCCGGCCCCGGCGTTGCGGCTGTGGTGGCGCGAGCGCTGGGCGGCGGCTTCCGCTCGGCCTTCCCGATGGTGCTCGGTATTCTTGCCGGCGATCTCGTCTACCTGGTGTTCGCGCTGTTCGGCCTCGCCGCCATCGCCACCTGGTTCGGCCCGGTATTCTTCGTGGTGAAATGGGCCGGTGCGCTCTATCTGCTCTATGTCGCCTGGCAGTTCTGGAGCGCCAAGCCCGGCACCGAGCAGATCGGCGCCAGGAAAGATGCCAGCGCCTGGAAGACCTTCCTCTCCGGCTTCGCCCTCACCATGGGCAACCCCAAGACTATCGTCTTCTATCTCGCCCTGCTCCCCACCGTGATCCCGCTCGACAAGCCGATCACCGCACTCGGCTTCGCCGAACTCACCGGTATCGTCGTGGTGGTGCTGCTGGCTATCGGCTGCGCCTATGCCGGTCTCGCGGCGGCGGCGCGGGATTTCTTCAAATCGAGCAAGGCGCTCCGCATCCTCAACCGCACCGCGGGCGTGATCATGGCGAGTGCGGCAGCGTTCGTGGTGGTGCGGGAGTAGGCGCTCCCCCCGGCTATCAGCGAGTTCCCACCACCTCCACTGGTCGTCATCCCGACGAAAGTCGGGACCCACCGCTCGGAGATCGTGTAGCGCGCGATTTCGTTTGGCATCGCGCGTCACTTCAGTTGGCAGCAGTTTCGGGTCAACGTTGGGTGCGAACCGGCATCTTGTAAACCGGCATCATCCTCGCCACGCCCAACACCTCCTGCTCCGACTCGCGCGTGCCTAGTGCGGCGCGCACCTCTTCGGGGGGGATGCCGGTGGTCGTCGCGATGTCCCGGACTGTAAAGTACGGCAGTCGCCTGCTGAGTGCGCGTACCTGTTCAGATCGTTCCTCGGACGTCGCTGGCGGCAAGGCAGGCATGGCAGACGGGCTCCTTTGTTAACAGGCAGGTAGCAATACCAGATGAGAACGAAATGGGAACACGCAAACGTTCAGGCCCCACCGTTCTCCCGTACACCCCAGAGGCGCAACGTCCGTCGTCATCGTACGCCAGCCACCGATGCGAGCGCCATGTCTCGAAATGCCGTCAGCTGGGTCGCCTTGATGCAAAAGCCGAGGTTGATCATAGAACGGTTGAACACCTTGAAACCGGCCCCCATCGGAACCGGGTCGATTTCGATCTGCCCCTCGTTTGTCAGGAACGGACCCGCATACAAGATGCCGATGAGCGTTGCCCGCGCTCCTCCGAACGACAGGCCACCGTCCGGCTCCTGGTGAAGGCCGCTGGAGTAGTGGAAGATCGGCGAGCCACTGGAACCAGGAAAGCACGCGCAGTCGATCACAAACCGAGGGTGCCCGTCGAAGTCTAGTCCGGGGGAAGTGGCAGCGACGCCTCGGCGGACGATAGGTCGGTTGTTTGCAACGTCGGAGAGTCCGTTCGGGTATCCAATCATCGCGACGTCATCCAGAACGTCCAGCGCTCCTAGATAGTCAGCGCCTGCGATTTTGGCTTCGCCCACAAAGACGGTGTGCACGGCCACCTTTTGCTCGTTCAGGTGCTCGAGGAGCTGGGCCATGGGCAGGCACACCAAGTCCACCTGCGAATTGGGATGATCGACCCACCGAGCCTCGCGAACCGTTATGTCGTAGTGCGACCCATAGATGGGTGCGCCCGATGTGTCCGCCAACGTAAAGCGCAACACAACGTGGGTCGCACCCGCCACGACGTGCCTGTTCGTCACCAGCAACGGCGCGTGCCTCCCATCGGGAAGGTCGTATTGAACGAAGAAGCCGGTACCAGACCCCGAATTGGTGACGATCTTGATGGTAGTGTGAGAGATCTGACGGGCGGTGCTTGCCGCCTTTATCCAGGTCGCCGATTGGTTCATGTCGTTCATGCAGTCCCTCCGGTGATAATCAGTTCGCGAGCCGCTGTTCCGGCGCCGCTGGACACCGAATAGGTAAGCGAGACCTCCTCAAACCGAAAGCGAGCAAACAGCCGGCGGATGTCCGGTACATCGTTGATCGACAGGATAAAGCGGCCCTTGAGGCAAGCCAGTTTGTCGGCCAGCTCGGCGAACTGGTCGCGGGTGAACAGTTCGGCCCCATAGTCGTCCTCGCTGCCCCAGTACGGTGGGTCCAGGTAGAACAGCGTCCTCGGCCGGTCGTAGCGCGCGAGGAATGACTGCCATGGCAGATTCTCGATCGTCACGCCGGCGAGGCGCTCGTGCAGATCGGCCAGCAGAGGTCCCAGCTTGTTGAGATCGAAGCGGGACGACCGCGACACATCAACGCCGAAAGTGCGGCCGGCGACCTTCCCACCGAAGGCTAAGCGCTGGAGGTAGAGGAACCGAGCTGCGCGCTCGAGATCGGTTAGCGTGGCAGGGTCGGAGGCACGAAGCCGCTCGAATTCGCGGCGCCCGCTGACCTGGAAGCGCAAGGTATCCATGAACTGCGGGTAGTGGCGCTGCAGGATGCGGAAGAAGTTGGCCACGTCGCCCGAGTAGTCGTTGATCACCTCCGCCTTGGGCTGCATCGTGCGGCGCAGGAAGACGCCGCCCATGCCAACGAACACCTCAGCATAGGTGATGTGCGGGGTGGCGTTGATGAGCCCTACAAGCCGCTTTGAAAGCTGCTTCTTGCCCCCGATGTAGGCTGCCGGCGTTCGGGTCGGTTCGATCGGCCGGGGATAGTCAGTCGAATGCATGTTCTCTTTCCAGTGGACTCGATCCACCTTGCGGCGCCCTCGGCCGAGGAGCGGCGGGTGGAGCACTGGCAGTGGTGCTTTGGGGGTTGCTGGCAAGCTCTCCCCCAGTTGAGGCGTTGGCGCGCCTCGGCCGCCCGCCTACTCGGGGGGCGGGGTCCAGTAGGCCTCCTCGCGGAAGTCGGCCGGGATCGGGTTCATCGCCTCCAGCACAAAGCTGGCGCCCCAGATCGGCTGACGGAAGGCGGTTGCGGCGTCGAGGATGTTGAGCCAGTCGTCAGCGGTCACAACTACTGCGCCGTTGCCGGTGGCGATGGTCAGCGTCGCCTGGAGCTGGTTGCGGACAGCGCGGACGTTCGCCCACTTGCTCACTTCATCCCAGCCCACCATGTCGCCCGGCGTGGTGCGGATTATGTGAATGCCGCGCTCATCGCCGAAATCGTAGCTGAAGCCCAACGCCAGCCGCCGGTCTCGCTCGGCATGAACGTCGGCGGGCAGAACCCTTGGACCGGGCAGCCCATAGGCCTTCAGCGCCCCGGTGAGTTCCGCCTCGGTGTCGACGTGGGTCACGCCAGCGCCCACCGGCAACTCAGTGACATAGGCACCAGCGACCGAGGACCAGTAGCGGTCGCCGCCGACGATCCAAAACCAGTCGAAAGGGTATCGATACTCTCTCATTCGCTTCACCTTGCCGCGTTAGTTGTACTGGCCACCCGGCCCCTTAGTGCCAGCGATGCTGCCGGGGATGTAGGCCTCTCCAGCCGGCGAGCCGGCGATGTTGATCGCCGCGTTGACACCAATCGTGTACCGCTTGCCGGTCACAGTCGCCGCGCCGGGGAACGTGGTGCTGATGAGCTGGATCAAGCTCAGGCTGTCGGCATAGGCCGTGGAGACCGAGAAGGCGGCGCCGTAGAAGGTGACCGCCCTGCTGTTGACCGTGATGGTTGCCAGCCACCCCGTGAGGAGGTGAAAGCCGCCACCGCCCACCACGGAGTAATCGCCGATGGCATCGAGCTGGGCGCCCTGGGTGCCGCGGACGTGCGCATTGGAGCACGGCCCGAAGCGCAGGTTGGAGAACTGGATGTTGCCCGGGCCGTCCAGGTTCATCCCGTTGCCGGCAGCCCTCAGCTCCATGTCCTTGATGGTCCATCGACCACCACAGAAGTAGCCGTTGAAGCAGTTCCCAGCCGTGTTGAGGGCTGAATTGCCAGGATAGGCGGCATTGCCCAAGAAAGTCACCGCACCGCGCCCGACATAGGCCCGCAGCGCCACCCCTCCCAGGTACATCCCATCCGCGATGACAACGGCGGCGTTGAAGCTGCCCAGATCGAGGGTGTCGGAAATGACATCCATCGCCTTCTGAAGGGTCAGGAAGGCGCCAGCAGCGGTGTTCGATTTGCCGTCATGGCTGTCGCTGCCAGTCTTCATCGAGATCGTGCCGGTGGCGGCACCCGTGGTGTTGATGGCCGCTCCGCCTGAAGTCGCCGAGAAGCGGAACGTGTCGGCCGTCAGCCCCGCGGCAAGGACATGATAATCCTGCCCTTCGGTGACGCCGGTGGGCAGAGTGCCGGTCTCGGCGAGCAGGTGCGACCCGTGCTGCACCAGCGTATGAGTGCCGGCGCCGGCGCTCGAGGTGTTGATTGCGGCGCCTTCGGGAGTGGCCGAGACGGTGAAGGTGTTGGCGTTGGGCACCGTCTTGACGAAGTAAACCACGCCAGCCGCGTAGCCGGTCGGCAAGGCACCCGCCGTAGCGAACATGACCGGGTCACCGACTGCGAGCCCGTGCGCGTTGAGGGTGACCACGCCCGGCGACGCGTTCGAGATTGTCACCACCGGCGCCGTGGTGCTGATCGGGGCACCGCCCGGTGTCGCCGAGAACTGAAAGCTCGCCGCCGTGAGGCCAGCCGCAAGGACATAGTAGGTCGTGCCGGCCGTAACGCCAGTCGGAAGGCGGCCGCTCGAACTGAACTTGATCGGCTGCCCGGCCGCGAACGAATTCGCCATCGTCACCACGGCCGGCGTGGCGATCGAGATGGTCGCAGCCTTGTGGTTGGGCAGGATCGAGAACGACACCCGATCGTTCGCGACCAGACCATGTGCGACCTTCGTCACCACGCCAGGCGTAGCGATCGAAATGGAGACAGCACCCATGTTGTAGCCAACATAGAACACCTGGTCCGCCGCGAGGACGGTCCGGACACCGATCGCTGACTGAGCCCCGGTCAGGGTGGTGCTGTTGAGCAGCGACGCGATGAATGCCGACAGGGTTACGTCAGCGTCTGGAAGGATGAAGGCACGATCGGCGGCAAGCGAGGCCGGCGCCTTCAAGGAAACCTTGCTGGTGCCGTTATCGGTGTCCTCGGCGAGGTCGAGCTGAGCCGGGCCCGCCGAGCTAGCTGGAGTGAACGCCGACGAACCGCGGAAGTAGCTTCGCAGCAAGCCTCCGTTCGCGGAAACCATCGCGCTCTCGCCGGTCGCCAGTGCCAGGGTGGCCACACCGTCGATTGTCTCAGCCCCATCAGGGTCGATGGTCAGCGGCCCGGCGCCGATGTTCTTGAACATCGCCAGCCACTTCGTGCCCAGCGACGCCACCGGATCGAAGTTGAAGGTCACGCCACCGGCGCGGTTGGCAATGAAGATTTTGCCATTGTCGGCTGCGGTGACGGTGCGGCTGGCGGCGGTGACAATCTCCTCGTTGGCGCTGAGCACGCCGTCGTTGCCCGGCGCGCCCTTGGCCGATGTCAGTTCCCAGCGGCCAGCCACCAGGTCGGTAGCGAAGTCGCCCGCAGCGTGGGCGATCAGGCAGATGTAGCTGGAGCCGCCGAACTGCACGCCGTCCTTGAGGGCGTAGGCGGTCCCGGTGACCCACGCATGGCGCCAGTTCACCAGGATGCCAGAGGGACCCGTCGCCCCGACGCCGCCGCGAAATAGGATCGCCGCCGACCAATCGGCGTCGGTGCCGCTCAACTTGGCGAACACTACCGGGTCGGTGACGCCGGCACCGTCGCCATTGAGCGACAGGTAGCCGAACGCGGTCGGCCGATCATCGTAGGTGGCCCGGCCGGCGAAGTTGCCCAGGGCGTCGAAGCGAAGCCCGGTGTTGGGCACCTCGAGCGTCGCGAGCAGTTGGATCATCTCGGCCGTCGACATCGACAGCGAGCGGTTGGTGCCCCACTCCGACGAGGTTTTGAAGATCGCGTAGGGTAGCCCTGTGCCGGAGACACCCGGAAACGGAATGGCAAACTTACCGTGCGTGGCATCGGTGATCTCGGCGATGCCGACCATCATGCCGGCGACATTGAGCTGGTCGCCCGCCTTTGCGTTGGGCGGCAGCCACCCGGTACCGGTGCCGACAAAGTCAACCGACCCTTCGGTGACAGCGATCGTACCGACTGAGTAGATCTCGGTCATGCGAGAGCCTCCTAGAGCTGGCCGAGCCAGAGATTGATGTTGGTGAAGCGCCAGGTGCTGGCGAACGAAAAGGCGCCAAGCGGCCCGGCGCTCCAGTGGGGCGCGGCGAGTTCGCGGGGCGGGAAGTTGATCGGCGGGTCGGTGACGCCGCCCGGGTTGGTGTAGTAGTAGCCGGCGATCTGGTAGGCTGGTGGGCGCCTGAGGGTCGTGTAGAGGTCGGGGAAGAACACGATGTTTGGGTCGAGTTCGTTGGGGTCGTAGAGCCCGGTCGACTGCTTCCAGTTGAGGCGCACGAAGCCACCGGCAATGTCGAACCAGACGATGCGGCGCGTCCAGGCGTTGAACTCGAGCCGAGCGCCCGAGCGCATCGTCAACCAGGTGTTTTCGAGGATCGACTTTACGAAGGGCCCGAACACATCCTCGCGCGGGTTGACCGTGCGGGCGCAGCGGATGTTGCCGAGGATGAAGTTCGGCGACAGGCCGGCGGTGATGGCGGCGAGGTTGATGCTACCCTGCTGGATGCCCGCATCGATCTGCAGGCCCCAGGCGTAAGCGCGCCAGCCTCTATTGGGCGAGCCGCCGGTGGTGCCGGTGTTCATGATCGTGTCGGTCGACTTCGACACGTCCGGAAAGGCCACGTCGATGTTGGTCAGCTCGACCTTCTGGACGATCGGGATCAGCTTGGTGGCATGGTCCATCACCAGGCCGTCGTCGGCGTCGTCGCGGATCTCGAACTTGGTGGGGCTGAGTTCGATACTCACCGCTGCACCTCTACTGAGGGCACAGCGACCATCGAGCCGGTGTAGCGAGCAGCATTGTAGAAATCGTGGGTGACGGTCCCCAGGGCGTCGGCGAAGCGGCAGATGCCGCCGGCGGTGTCGATCTGCTGCACGGGGGCGGACAGCCGATATGGGCTCTCGCCCGTCGCGACCGCTCGCAGGTAGTGATAATCGCTATCGAAGGTCTCACCGCGAACGCGGCCATCCTCGGCCCAGAACACCTCATTGGGCAGCGGTGCTGGCTCGCGCAGCACAATCAGCTTATAGGTCTGATTGAGCGCCGCCAGCGCGCCCGTCCCGCTGTCGACGCGCTCCCTGGCACGCACCTCAGTCGTGGTCAGATAGATATCGAGGTAGCGGGTGCCGCCCGAACCGTTGACCTGGATGGGAATGCCGGGATCGACGATGCCCTGACCGCTGGCAACGAGACAGATCGGGATGATGCCCAGGTCGTGGGTCCCGAGCAGCCGGTCAATCGTGTAGGCTTCAGGCGTCCAGTTGAAGGCGAAGTTCGACCAGCTGAAGCCGTTGCTGGCGGCAACAGCAGCATGGTTGATCGTCACGTCGATCTCGATATGCCGCTGCAGGTAGGCAAGCGCCGAGTGGATTTTGATCTTGTCCAGGTGCGCCAGCGGGTTAGTCAGCGGCGCGTCGAAAGGCGCCGCAGCGGGCTCGCGGTAGATGGCCCAATGGCCGGTCGCCTGGTCGGCATCAAAGACATCGTAAGGCATCAGGGCACCAGCTTCCTGATGCGGATCCGCCCGACCTTGGCGTCGACCTCGAATGTGCCGTTGGTCCGGTAGAACCGGCCGTTGGCGATATCGAAACGGTAGGCGTCAGTGGGGTCGCGGAGGAAGCCGGTCACCACCGTGCCGATGTTCGCGATGTTCATCGACACCTCGCCGGTGACTGCGTCGACGGTGAGAACAGGAATCGGCTCGCCATCCGGCGTGGCGAACACGTGGAAGGTGCCAAGCACGCCGAAGTAGGCCTCGGCGTCACCACCGACGCCGACCTCGGCGCGCACGATCCAGGCGGCTTGGGACAGCACTCCGCCGAGCTGCGCGTAGGCCTTCGCCATGATGGTCGAGCGCGCCCCACCGGGATCAACTACCGCCTCGAGCCGCAGGAAGCCGCCCGCCAGTGAGTTGGCGAGCTGAGCGATCACCTCATCGATCCGGCTGGCCAGGGCCTCGGTTTCGCTGGCGCGAACGCGCTGCTCGGAAAGCACCGCGGCTGTCGCCTCTTTGTGCTTTGCGACCAGGCTCTCGCGGATGAAGTTGGCGGTCATAACAGCCGTCGTGACGGCGCCAGCGACCTTGTCGAGCTGATCCTCCCAGGTGGCGATCAGCTCGGCCAGCGAACCCGATCCAGTCGACGCCAGGAACCCGTGAGCGGCGGCCATCTCTGGCCCGAGCATGTTGGGCGCGATTGGCGGCACGTCGACATCCGGCAGGGGCGGCGTGTGCACCGGCTGCCAGGCGGTCCACTCGGTCTCGCGGGTGGAGATCGGGTCGTACCTGCCACGGCACAGATAGTCGTCGTCCGACAGCACCGTGCCCGGCGGCGTGGTACCGCTGCCCACCGCAAAATCCGAAGCGAACTCGCCGGCGAGCACCAACTCGTCGGTCCCGCTCAGCTTGACCTGGTACAGCAGCGCGCGCACGTCGACCTGGTCGCCATCCCAGGTGAACTTGATGCCCGGCCGACGCGCCGTGCCGCCGCTGTCAACGTGCGTCCAGGGCGAGACGCCAAACTCGCTGACGGGCTGCGGCGGCGTCCCCGAGACCCCGACCGTCCCCACCGTAAAGGGCAGCTGGTCGACCTCGGGGTCGTAGTCGTGGTCGGCCGGGTCGATCTCCTGCAGGCTGACGGGCGTTAGGTAGGTCGGCTCATCCTCGCACTCGGTGATGATAAACTTCTTGGCGGTGTAGCCTTCCTCGGCGCTGGTCCAACTGACCACGTCGAGCGGTTCCAGCTCGGAGGCCTCCGGCGGCAACACGAGGCCATGGCGGCGGAAGCGACGGGCTTCCTCGATCGCGGCCTTCATCAGGCGTTGCACCTGGGTGGCCGAGGGCACCACCTCATAGCGGACATCGATGGCGAGCTGGCGCCCACCGTCCTCGTCCTCGTGCGTACTCGAGTAGCGCGCCGGCGCATCCTTGTAGACCCAGCCAGCCGCCGGCTCTGGGTAGGTTGCCCGGATGGCGTTGTGGGTCTGCTCGAGCACGGGATACGGGTCGAAACCCTGTTCACGCGTAACGAGCACGTCGCGGTCGGTGAAGGAAAACACCGACGACGACGGCAGCCCGCAGATCATCTTGAAGGTGCCGCCGATCTCGGCGATGCGGCCCGCACAGCCCTTCAACAGCTCTTTAATGACCGTCTGGGGCTCCATGTCCCCGGTGATCTCGAAGCCGCCGGTGTACTGCTGTTCGGTGCCGCCGCCGGCGAGGCCGACCAGGGCACGCGCCTCGCTGATCGCAGCAATCCATGACGACGCCGGCAGCCGGCCGGCCGTGATGGTTTGCCCACCCCATACCCAGTCGCCCTGGTACCGGATGCCCAGCAGGATGTTGTAGATGTGGACCGGCAGCAGCCTGCTCGGCTCCCACGTCGCCGGGTTGTTCAGGCGGTGCGTTCCCGAGCCGCCGGCGGTGCTGTCTTTCGAGATATCGTAGAGGGCGATGCCATCTGTCTCGAATTTGACCTTCGGCCAGGTCTTCAGCAGATCCTTGTTCACCAGGAAGGTGAGGATCATCTTGGCCTGGCCGCGGCCGATCATGTCGGCTGTGTAGGGGTGATCGGGATCAGCGCCGAACTTGGCCAGCATGTAGGCGTCGGCCGCCGTCTGTGTGCCGTCGTGGTAGCGCGCCCACCAATGGTCCTTGCCCCCGACCCGCCCCTCCAGGATGGGATAGCCCTGGGCTGTGGGGACAGCGTCCCAGTCGATCGTCACCTTCTTGTCGCCGATCCAGGCGCCCGGTCGGTTGGGCAGCGGCAGGTCGGAGATGATCCGTTCTTCGACGTAGTACGCGTTCGGGGTTTTGCCGGCGCTGCCCCACCGGCCGCGATAGGCGAAGCTGCCCGCGGTCATGCGGTAGCCCATGACGAACGAGATAGGCAGATCGTCGCCCCCGGCGGCCGTGCCGCGGATGCCCGACGCCGACGCCGAGCCAGGCGACTTCGACGCAGTGAACTGGCGGATCAGCGTGCCGGCGTAGTTCGCAGCCACCCCGATTGCGACATTGGCGACGATCCCGCCGAGCGGCGTTGCGACGAACGCGCCAATGGCGGCGACCGCCGGCGCGGCCTCGGCCCGCTCGACGTTGGCCGATACTAGCGCTGTCGACAGCGCCAGGGCGAGCAGCAGCCGCCTAAGCATCGCCAATCCGCCAGGCGCGGGTGGCCACCAGGCGCTCCATGGTGCCCTTGCCGTCAGGACGGCGAACAAGGATGCGCTCGCCGTTGCAGATCGCGAGGAGATAGCCGAAGCCGCTATCATCGGGCACGGCCATCAGATCGCCAGCTCGCGCCTCTGAGGGGTGGATCTCGCAGTCGGCACCGGTAGCTTCAGCCAGCAGCGCGCGGACCATGTCCGCAAGGTTATCGTGGCCAGCGGAGCGCATGATCCGCAGGGCCCCGATCGCCGACGCGTAGCGCCCCCGATACGGCGCTGCCGGGTCGATGCCGAGCACAGCCTCGACTGCAGCGCCGGCCCAGTTCGGCCCGCAATCATCGGGGCCATAAGCAAAGGGGTTGCGCTCGATCGCGTCGATCAGCTGCTCCAGCCGCTTTCGCCATTTCGGGTGCCGGCGCATCAGGTCGGCTTCCCGTCTGCCTCGCCCCAGGACAGCTCCCACTCATGGGCTACGTCGGCGTACTTCATCTGCCGATCGCCCAGGCGGAGGCGCTGGGTCTCGTCGGAGCGCTTGGCTGGGTTGGTCCGGACGAGCTGGGCCGCGTCCGACATGCAATTGAAGGTCAGCGAGCCTTCTTCGCCGACTTTCGGGCGGGTCCGCTTCGCAGTCTCAATGATGCCGAGGAACCGGCAGCGCGGCGGTGCGACGGGCAGCCGCCCCTTGACGGTGAGCGGGACCCGATGAATTTCCACCGGCCGAAGGCGGACTGTGTAGTTCGTCATCATGAGCTGCACCCGCGGATGCAGGCGGTTCAGTTGGAAGCTCGCGGGGCCGTATGAAAGGTCGCTAGTCAGCTTGATGGGGTTGACCTTGATGACGGCCCCATCCGAGGCGAAGGCCCGCTGCTCGAGCGCGCCAGTGGTGCCGCTGATCACCTCTACGTCGGCCGGCAGGACGTGGTCCCAAAAGCAGAACTGCTCAATGGAGCCGTCGACCAGCGATTTCGCCCAGATGGTGATCAGCGATCGGGGCGCGAGCCCTTCATGCCGAGCCGCGGCCAGGGCGTTGACGGTGGCGACATCGGACCCGCGCAAGGAAGGCTCCCCAGTTGCACTGAGCGCCGGGACTTGCCCGACGCAGCGAATGGGGGCAGTCTGCTGGAGGCCGCCTGGATAAGAACCCCGGACAGATGTCCGGCCTTCTGATCAGGGCCTCTGCTTCACCGTGAACGACATGCCGTCGACGATCGACGAACGGATCGCGCCCTCTCGCAGTGTGCCTGGAACGATGAACATCTTGGCCGCCGGCCGCCGGAAGTTCACCGACATGCCTGCAGCGACGCCAGGCCAGACGAAGGGGCCGATCGGGACCAGCGCGGTGTTGCCGAAGCCGTTGGCAGTGGCGGTGCCCCAGACCTCGAACACGAACCGCCGCTCGGGATTGGCGCCGAACACCACCTCGCCGAGATCACCCCAGCCCAGCTCGTAGCCTTCGGGCAATCCGGCGAAGCTGATCCTGGTGTTGTCCGGATCAATCGCGAGGATGGTCACTGGCGACGCACCGACGATCGTGCCGTCCGGGTCGGCCGCGGGATACTCGGCGATCGGGTTGGGCATCAGGAACGTCTGGGTCGGACCGTTCAGCGCACGCACCAGCGCGGCCAGCCGGCGCGCCTCGGGCCACTCCGACCAGTCGAGTACCACCTCGCCGCCCCACAATGGGGAGGCCATTTCGATCGACAAGGCGTCAGCTGATCCCAGCCCCGCCAGTTCGTCATTGCGCTGCTGGTTCCAGGTGGTGCCCGGTGCGATCGGCAACAGGTCATAGAACTCGGCGAGCGAGCGAGCTGGGACGATCGTCAAGTTGGCCTCCGCATCGGGTTGGCAAGATAGGCGGCGACTAGCTGGTGAACCTGCGACAACAGCGCCTCGTCGCGCTGGTCGAGGATGCGCTGATAGGCCGGGATGTCAGCAGCGCCGCCGGCGACGGTGAAGCTGTTGACGAACGTCGGGGCGAAGCCGCTGCCAGCGCCGCTGCGCGCCATCTCCATCGACACATCGTGTGGGATAATGCGGGTGTTGTTCGGGAGATCGATGATCTCGCCGCCCTCTTCGTTCACCCTGGTCAGACCGCCGGACCAGTTGTTGGTGCCGCGGGCGTTCTTGCCGACCCCGCCAAAGCCGGGGATGAAACTGAGCAGGTTGGAGCCACCTGTCTTGCCCCCGCCAAAGACGGCGCCAAACACCATGTCCCAGATACCATCAGCGACAAGCCCCAACGCCTTGTCCCTGATCGTGTCGAACACAGTGGCGGCCGCATCGCCGAACTCCTCGAGCGTGACCGTTCCATCCTCGGCAGCGCGCCCGAGCCCGACAATGAAGCCCTGGGTCACGCTCTGGCCGGTCTGGTAGAGGTCGTTGTTCTGCTCGATCTGGGTGGCAAGCCGTGCCTGGGCACTTGCCTCCTTCTCGATCTCGGCGACACGCGCCGGCGTCAGTCCGATGGCATCTTTGCGAGCCGCGTTCTCCAGCTCCATCTGGACCCGCAGTCGGGTCGAGGCGAAGGTCGATAGGCCAATGACGCGAGCCTCGATCTCCTGCGATGCAGTCCGTTCGCGAATGCTCTCGATCGCCTGGTCGTAGTCCGACTTCTGCTTTGCGAGGCGGGTGGCGTCGCGGGCTGCGCGCTGGGCCTCTTGCTGGGCCGCCTGAGCGTCGAGGGCGGCAACGGTGTCCTGGTACTGAGCCAGAGCAGCACTGCGCAACACACCGTCCGGGGACGAGCCCAGGGCCGCGTTGAGTGCGTCGCTCGCCTTCTCGTACTCAGTCCGCAGATCCGGCGCCAAGTCCTTCAGGCGCTCGATAGCCGCGAACGCGGTGTCGGCTGACGCGCTCACATCGGCGAGCAGCGCCTGGTTCTGCAGTGCCGCCAGAGAGGCAGCGGTCGCATCGGCCTCGCCACGTGCGGCCATCAACTCGCTGGCTAGCTGATAGACCTGATCGGCCATCGCTTTGATGCCGTCGTCATCGGTTGTGTTGAACAGCTCCCGCGCGGCAACCGCAGCGGCGTCCAGCTCATCCTTGGTCGCCGACGTGTTGAGGCCAAGGTTGTTGAGGTATTCGACCTGGTCGATGAGTTTCTGCAGCTCAACACCGTCGCCGCCGATAGAGGTGGCGGAAAACTGCAGCTCGCGGATGAACTCGGCAGTCGAAGCGAGACCGGCGCGAGCCGCATCGATACGGCTCTGCAACGCCCCCGCCGCGGCTTCCTGATCTTTGAGACTGGCTGCCAGATCCGACGCGACCACCCCCTGCGGGAGCTTCTTTGCCCGATCAATCGCCGCCTCAGCAGCGTCGCCGGCGGCCTCATAGCCGGTCAGGATCTCCTTCAGCCACTCGCCGTGCTTTTCCAGCGAGTCGTTTGCTTCCTCTGCCTCGCGCCCCATCCCCATGAACGCCTGGATACCCGCCGCGCCCAGGCCAACAGCCGCGATGGTAATCAGCGAGACTGGCGAAAGAACGGAGAACAGCGCAGCTCGCAGGGTCGCCGCGGCGCCTGCGGCACCAGTGGTGCCGAGCACCGCAGACAACTGGGTGCCCTGCTGCAGAGCGATCTGCAGCGGGCTCATACCCATCGCCGAGGTGACACCAATATCCTGGAACTGCGCCGCGACATTAGCGGTGTTTAGCGACTGCAGGCCGGTGTTGTGGGTCCGGGCGTTGCTGTTTGCGGCTAGGCTCTGGGTTAGCGAGTCATAGGCCTGGCGCTCACGTAGGATCGCGGCACTGGCTTCATCTGCCGTCAGGGCGCCCAGGCGATGCGCGCGATTGATCTCGGCGATGGCGGCTGTCTGGCGCTGTTCGGCCGCGAACAGTGGGTTGAACTTCGCTCGCAGCTCGTCCAGGCCCTTGCCAAAGGCGGCAAAGCCATCGTCGGCCGAGCTACCGCGCCGAGCACCGATACCGAGCATGCTGTCGATGCGCTGCTGCAGGCCGGAACCGCCGCCGGCGACGCGGGTCACGGTGCGGTCCAGCGCCTCCAGGGCGCGCTGCTCCTCCTGGGTGGCCTGCACGGCGCTGGAGGAGTCACCGACCAGCTTAAGGGAAACGACGAAGGGCTGAGACATCAGGAGGCCACCTCGCCGTAGGCAATGAGGGCAGCCTCCTCGAGCGTGCGGAGCTGCGCGAACAGCAGTCCCTTCCGCCGCTTCACGCCTAGGGACCGGCGCACCGGCTCGATTGCCGCGTAGTCGAGGCCGGTGCGCACGAGGCGAGCGCGCTCGAGCGTGGTGAGGGTGGCAATGCGCCACTGGGTCCTAAGCGCGAGAAACACCCGCACCGCATCCCAGTTGATGTCCCAGACCTTGAACACTTCGACCTCGCTGGATTTCGCCGCCTTCACACGAAAGCCCATGGCGGCGAACTGCTCCTGGATGGCTCCGGTGATCGCGGCCGGCTTGCGTGGGTCAGACCTGCCGGCCTGCGCGAAGACCCAAGCCCGCGCGGCCGCGATCAGTTTCCCTCGGCGGCCTTCCCACTGATCGACTCGGCATAGGCCTCAATTGCGGCGGTGCGGAAATGCGATTGACGCAGCAATGCCTCGAGAGCGTCCGCCGAGAACGGCACGGGTTTGTTGGCCTGGTCGCGAATACCCTCCCAGCCGACCAGCACCCGACGGATCTGATCTTTGGAAGCCTCGACGTGCGCCTTGCCGTCACGAGCGGCGCGCAGCTGCCCCGAGAGCTGGATCGCTTCGTCCTCGTCCATCAACCGGAAGGTTCCGACGAATTCCTGGACAACGACCGCACCGGCTTTCTCGGGGTTTGGCAGAGTGACCTTCACCGGCCAGGGGTAGACGTGCTCAGCGGTCATTACGAACTGCATTTTCTGGTCCCTTTGAAAGCCCGTTGAACGGCTATTTGACGGTGATGGTGATGTCGTCGTTACCGTTGGTCGGCTGGATGATCAGCGGCAGCTGGCTGTTGACGATCTTCTGGGTTGCGCCGTAGCCCGGCCGACCGATCTGCACCTTGGCGGCGTCGACCTTCACGATGTTGCCGGCAACCGTCCCGTGCTGGAACGCCAGGGCGCCCGTAACGGGAGGGTTCGCCCTGGCGATGCCGAACCAATCCTTCACTGCCAGAGTGTCAGCCTGGAGGGTGACGCTACCGGTCACCTCGTGGTCGACGATCTTGATGCCCTTGCGGTTAAGCAAGAACCGGGTCTCAACCTGGTTGCCGAAGTCGATCGCAAGGCGCTCGGCCGGTAAACTGACGCCGTGCAGGGCAAGCGTGGTGGTGCCTTCGCCGAGCGGTAGCGGAGTGACAAATGCGTCGAGGTCTTCGACCGGCATGGGCTGGTCGGTAATTGTGCCAGCGATGCCCCACATTTCGTAGCGGAAGTGCGGCAGCTGCAGGCCCTGCATCTCGGGAATAGTCAGCTTGCCCCGCGAGCCGAGCAGCACGTGCCGCACGCCATCCAGGAAGTAGTGAAGCGTCGCGCTCTCGTAGCCCGTGGAGATCTTCGAATAGACCACGTCCGTGTCCGGGGTGATCGTTTCGGCGAGGCCGGCCGCGCGCATCATCACACCATAGGCGGGAGCGTCACCGGCGGCGCCAGCGCCGGCCATCTCGATGTCGAAGGTGAGCTTGGCGTAGTGGCCGGTCAGGATCAGGCCCTGGTGGCCACGATATTTACGCAGAACGCCCCGGCGGATGTCGGTGCCGAGCAGCGGTTCGATGGCAACGTTCTTCGCCAGCATCGCATTGAGCGCGCCGGTAGGAGCAGCGTCGGTCTGCTCTGCAAGTTCGATCTTGGCGAGCAGCGCGATCGCGTCTTCGTGGCGTTCAGCCATGGTCAGTTACCTTTCCTCTGCGGGCGGGGTTTCCGGCTCGGCCGGCACACCGGCGCGAACGAGCTCACCCGTGGTCCTGTCGCGCACGTAGCTGCCGCCACGCGTTGGCGTGGGCCGGCTGGGCGCCGGCGGGCTGGGGCGTTTCGCCATCAGCGTTGCTCCTTGATGAAGGTGGGGGCCGAATAGGTGTCCTCGAACCAGACACACCCGTGCGAGGCCTGGACGATCTCGCCGCCCACATGGGTGATCCGGTCGACCATGTCGGACGGCCTGAAACCGATGAGCTGCCGGCGACACCAAGCCTTCAACTCCTCCAGTTCGTCCTGGACGGCGTCGCCCTTGGCGTCGCCGAGATCCTCGGCGACAATCACCACCATGATGTCGCGCTCCTGGCGCTGCAGCACGGGACCGGTCGCGCGGTCATTGTCGGCCGACACCTCGCGGGCGCTGAGGACGTAGGCGCCGGGCAGCACGGCATCCGGCCTATCCTTCACCTGGGAAAGCGCGGTGGCGCCCTGGACAAAGGCGAATGGCGTGCCGGGCGACAGCAGCTTGGCCTTCATTTCCGGAATTGTGCTCACTGGCCGACCTCCCGGCGCAGGTAGCCGCTGACGATCTCAGGCACCTGCTCACGGTCGTAGGCCGAGATCCCGAGGTAAGCTCGAGCGGGGACACGCACGGTGTGTCCGCGAATGCTGACGGCCTTTTCGGTGGCCCCCTTGGTCCCGAGACGAACGAAGCGAGAGCGCACGCCACCACCCTTTCGGCGGATGCTCTTGAAGCGGATGGTCCCCCGCCGCGGCTGCATCGGGATCTCGCCACCGAGCTGATGGATGCGCGCATAGACGAGGTTCGAGCCCCACTCGACACTGGCATCCAGCGCCTCGTAGGAGATCGATTGGAACAACCTGAGCTTCACCCGCAGCATGTGATCGAAGCCGCGGCGGCCGGTGCCGACGCGCTTGGCTGCCGTCCTGGGCGACAGCGCCGGCCAGCGCTGACCACTCGGCGCGGTCTCAAGCTCAATGTTGCGCTGCGTCGAGAACACGAAGTGCGCGCCCAGCTCGTCCATCGCCGGCCGCGGATTGTCCGCAGCACGGTGCAGCCGGTCGAGGGCGCCCAGCACTTCGTTGTCGTCTAGCCTGAAGCTGACGCCCGCCATCACATGCCCTTCAGGCTGTCGCGGGAAAACACCCTATCGGCGCCCTTGCTCTGGACGCGCCCGCCGCCGGCGGCCGATGGGATGACACCGGCGTCCTCGATCACCACGAGCCCGCGGGCGACCTGCTGCAGCCAGCTGAGCGCGTCGGAATGAGCGCGGTCGATCGCGCTGTCCTTTTCGACGGTGTCGCCATGCAGGTAGTACATGGCGATGTCGGCGGTCACCTTCACCAGGGACGCCGGCACCGTCTGCAGTGGGAGCGAGTAGGCCTTGACCAGGAAGCTATCGGCCACCGACGCCGCATCGGCCAGGTGGCGCGCGACGGTGGTGTCGTCGATCGTCGTGGCCGGCCTGTTGACGCGGTCGGTCAACTGGATGAGCTTTCGCTCCCAGCCGCGCTCGATCAGGTCCTGCTTGGTGGCGTAGCTCATCGCTCGGCTCAGTGCTGCGGAGCGGTGTCGCTGACGACGCCCTGGTCGAGCAGCTGCTCGAGCAGCTCGGGCTCGATCTTCAGCGGCTCACCGATCGGCTGGTTGGCGCCGTTGTAGCGGATGACTTCCAGTGGCCAGCAGATCGCCGTTCGCCCCAGTTCGATCCGGGCAGCCTTCAACCGCTGCAGCACCGCCGTGGTCGCAGTCAACACCAGCTCGGCGTCGGCAACGTCCCCATCCAGGCGCGCCAATGCGCCCTCAGCGTCGCCGGCCTTGATCTGGTCACGGATGCTATTGATCACGCCGCTTGCTTGGTCGAGCGCCTCCTGGACGATCGCCTCCCGCATGCCATCGGACATAGGAAAGATCGCGTGATGCGGGCCAGCTGCGGGAGCAGCCAGATCGCTGCTCCCGCCGGGCTCTTCGCTCTCACGGGTATTGGTCGCCGGGGGTCGCACGGCGCCCCCGGCCAAGCCCAACTCGGCATCTGCAGGCGCCGGCGGGGCGGAGGCATTCCCACCGTGCTCCGTCGAGCCGGCCGCCCCCTCGGGAAGAGTGCCCGCCGAGGAAGCCTCGAGCGAGCTGAGTTTGGTGATGCGCGCTTCCGCGTCGCGCACCGCGTTCTCGCACTCGGCGAGCAGGAAGGTCGCGACATATCGATCGTCCTCGGAGGCGTCGGACGCCAGCCCGTCAAGCGCCGCCTGGGCCGTTGCTGCAGCGTCAACCGCGGCGGCCAGCGCCGCGCGGGCCTCGTCCCAGGCACTCGCCTGGTCGGCAAGCTGGTTGCCCTGCATAGTCGCCAGTTCGCTCGGCGACTTGGCCGTCGTCGGCTTCGGCGTCAACGTCTCGCGGGGTGTGGCGCGCTTGGCCATTCGTGGTCTCCTGTCGGATCTTGCAGCAAGGCTCGGGAGAGCCCTCCTGGAAGATCCGCCGGCCGAAGCCGGCGGACGCAACTCAGAAGGCGCGACTAACTGGGCGGACTTCGTTCGAGCTGGGAGCAGTCGAGGCGCCGGATATCCAGCACCAGGCCGGGCCCCTCCTGACCGTCGAAGCGCACCGCCTCGAGGCAGAGGCCGGTCGCCGCGAGCAGCTTCGGTTCGCACAGCGCCAGGTCGACGCTCTCGGAGAAGAGCATTTCGACGAGGTAGGCGTCCGGCTCGAGCTGGGGCGTGTCGCAACCGAAACCCTGGGCGATGCCCACCTCGGGCGACGCCAAGTCGACAGCGGCAATGGCCGTCGGCGCCGCGAAGGCCAGCATGCCGGCGGCAGCAACCGCCAAAACGAAGGAACGAAGATGCATGAGCTTCCTTTCGGGTCTTGCAGAGAGAGCCACATGGCGCCCTCTGAAAGACCCGCCGGCCGCAGCCGGCGGGATCGGAGAGTTGATCGATCAGGCGACGGCGGCGCCGATGCGGTAGCCGACGTCCTTGGCGCAGACGAGTTCCTTGACCCGCTCGCCAACGCGCACCCACTCGCCACCCTGCAGGCCGATCTTGCGATCTTCCCAGGAGCCGGCGAGGCGCTGACCGAACTGCGCCGTAAAGCCGAAGGTGATCGTCGGGTCGTTGGCCTGGGCCTTGGCCGGATCGACGTAGAGCAGCTCGATCGACTTGCCCCAGACGCGCTGGAGGTTCACCGCCTGACCCTTGTTGGCCGTGTTTACGTAGCTTTCGCCGATCAGCAGACGGTCGACGTCAATCTCGAACAGGTCAGCGAACTGCTGTTTGGTGATGATGCCTTCGTTGGTCAGGTTGCCCTTCACCGCATTGACGATCTTGGGATGGCGCTTGACCACGTCCCAGACCACACGGCCCATGGCGATCGTGTTCGGCCGGTAGATCAGCGTCGCGGACATACCGGTTTCGATGACGCCGATCGGGTCGGACGTGTCGTCGCTGAACTGCTGAGCACCGACCAAGGTAACCTTCTTGTCGGCCGAGTAGTTGTTGGGGTCCTGGATGACCGCAGCAGCTCGCACCTCGCGGGCCAGCGTGATCAGGTTAGTCAGGCCTTCGGACGCGAGCTTCTTGGGGTCAATCTTCGACAGCCCTGCGGCACGCGCGGCATCGGCGGCCTGGATGTCGGAGAACGGGATGTCGCTGTCGAGACCGTGGTCATCCACGCTCGAGCTTTCCTCGTCGCCGGTGAATTCGACAGTGTTCACCTGGCCACGACGGCCCACCTGGGTCTCCGGATAGCTGAACGCCTCAGCGATCGGGAACGAAGTCCATTTGAAGGTCTCCTGCAGCACTTCGACGCGCGGCAGTACGCGATCGGCAATGAGCGCGTGGGCGGGGTTGCGGTAGCCGATCGCGATAGCCGTAAGGATCGGATCGACGGTGAAGGGACGAATGGGGGCCATGGGCCGAAGCTCCTGTTACGCCGATGCCTTGCTGAGGCAGCCCGGTGCGATGAGGTAGGGAATGATGTCTTCATCGGCGCCGATCTTGAGAGCGAAGCCGATGATGCGCACCTGGGTGGAGTTGGCGGGCAGAGCTTTGATTGCCTTGCCTTCTGCGTCCGCCGTCAGCGGGTCCATGAAGGCGACGGCGCCGCCGCAACGAACCTCGCCCTGGCCAACGAGGCCGATATCGGCCTGGCCGCCGGCGGCGACGCCCATGCTGTCCACAGCGCCGATCAGCAGGTCGGTGTTCGCCGAAGCGATCTCAACGGTGCCGTTGGCGGCCGAGGCCTTGGCGATGAGGAAGCCGGTGATCGCACCGGCCGCCTTGAAGCTCTTAGTGAAAAGCGAAGTGGTCATCTGGGCCGGTTCCTTACTTCTTGGCCTTGGCCTGCTCGGCCTCGACGTGGGTGACCGCGTCCGCCATCGTGACGGTGCGGCCCAGCTTGGCCTGCTCGTCCTGGTAGAGCTGGGCGGCGGCGGCGATGGCATTGGCGTCCAGCGCCTGGTTGGCCGGGATCTCGCGGTCGCCGAGCTGCACCTTGGTCAGCTGGGGCTGGTTTTCGACGAAGGCACTGAAGCCGGCGAGATCCGCCTTGGCATAGTTGCGCGCCCAGGCTTCCTGAGCCGGCGCGATCTTGCCGCCCTTCAGCGCGGCCGAGACGATATCCTCGACGCCCTTGCCTTCGAGCGTTTCCCTGAGGCTCTTCACCTCGGTCTGGAGGCTGGCGACCAGCGACATGGGGGCATTCTTCGCCATGGCCGCCACGACGTCGTCGACGCCGGCGCCGGCCTGCAGACCTGCAGCCTGGGCAACTGTGCCGAGCGCGGCGATGGCCGCGGCGGCAGCGCTGACGATATCGGTGAAAGCGGCATCGGCCTTGAGGCCTACGGCAGCGGCAATCTTGCTATGCCGGTCGTTCAGCGCAGCCAGGATGGCGTCGCTGCTGGCGCTGTCGGCGAGGCCGAGCGCCTTTGCGATCGAGTTCATGTCCTCGGGTTCCCTTTCGGTGAGGTGCAGGTTGGAGGCGGCCACCGCCGCCAGGTCGAGCGCCGGCATGTTCACCAGGGCGACGTTCAGTAGCTTGCCGACCCGGCCGGACTTGGCAGAGGTGAACAGCGGCGAGATGTAGCGGTAGGTCTGAGCGGCGATCTTGCCGGCGGCCTCGCCGGTCCACTGGACCAGGCCGTAGATGCCATCGGCGCGCACTTCGAACTTCTTGATCCAACCAGCGGCCTCGGCACGGCCACCGACACCAGGGACGGCCGAGAACGCGGCCTGGTGGTCATAGTCGACCATCAGCTCGGTTGTGGCGGCGTGCTGCAGCGTGCGATCGACGATCGCATGCAGGTCATCGGCCAGGAAGGGACCGCGGCCATCGCGCAGCTTGAAGGTGCCCTTGGGGAGCAGCTTCAACCACACGCCCTCGGCGCCGGTCTCGGCCGCCGCGGCTACCTGCCAATCGAAGATGTTGACGTCGTCGCTCATGACGGCGAAGGTGGATTATTCGCTTAGGCGAAAAACCCCGGACAGTTGTCCGCCCTCCCGCTCAGACCCATCAACGACCAGGCCGAGCTTCCCGCCGGGGACGGATCGCCCGTTAAAGCGGTTTTGAAGCGGTCAGGAGCCGCGAGACGCCCTCGGCTGGTATCGGCGTAGCGGAGAACACCCCCAGGGCGCCCCTGACGCGTATTTGGCGCGAACCGGAAAAGGTGCTAGGAGTCTCATCGTCGGCGAGAGAAATCCGGGCAAGTCGCAGCCGGTTAGATCAGCCCGCCCTGGCAGCGGGAGATCTCTACGAGGAACGTGGCGCACCTCCTCGCCGACGAAAACCGACAAGCTCAAGAACTCTAAAGTGCGGATGTCTCATCGGCGACCGGCCTCATCAGGATGTGGTTGTCGAGAAGGAAGGCAAACATACTGGAATAGAGCAACTGGCGCCGCCTCAACATCAGGTCGTCTCTAAGCCGCTCCGTTCGGAATATCGGTCGCCACTCCCCGCACCAGCCCTGCGGTTGTGCACCCATTGCAAACGACAGCCAGAATAGGTGGACGAGGATAGTTCGGAGGGTCCCCGCAGACGCCGCCATGGGTTCAGGAAAGATAGGATACGACTCGTAGTCTACCTCGTGATGTCCAAGAGCAGTTGCAATGCCGGCCGTGACGGTGGGGTGGAGCAAGGCAGACCCAGCAAACTCGGCATCCTCCCGTAGCTCATCGACGATGGATACCTTGTCGACCCCGAGCGCCTGGGCAATGAACTTGGAAACCTTCGCTTTTGCGCGGTTCTTGCTGACATGCTTGTGCCAAAATGCGTTCGCCTCACTAGGCTCACCGGCCTCGACGAACTCTCGCGTTAGCTCCTTGTCGAGTGTGCAGCATATGAGCACGTCGACATGTTCGAGGTAGGCGCGCGTTAGTGCCCGAGCCTGAAGGTCAAAGCCCAACTCCACCAACTCGATAATGGCCCACAGGTCGTTCGCGAGGCGGGAAAAGAATGCCAATGCGGCGACTTGCTCGGTCAGTGGCGCCTGTTCGCCTGGTTCAGCGAGATCGTCCAACAGCCCGACCGAAAGAAAGCTCAGCCACGTCGCCGCGATGTTCGCAGAGTGATAGACAAGATAGAGGTCTGTGTCGGTGTCGAGGAGCTTCTTGAACCTCTCTCGACGACGTTGCAGCCCCTGAAGGCTCTGTTGCTCGACGGCCTCGGGGTCCTGCTTCAGGTAGTGTTTGCGCAGGATCTCTGCGTCAAATTCCCTGCGAAGTAGGGCTTCCTCACCTTCGTCGATCACAGACACGCCCCCGTCACCACTATGCCGTGATCAATACCGTTCGTCGCAACAGACGTCACGACGTACTACAACATTCCCGAGACAAGCTCATAAAACCCAGCGTTGGAGAGATCCGCGCGCGACACCAGCCCGCCTGAAAGCACGCTATTCGCCACGACGCCGACCCGCTCGCGGTCCGCAGTTAGCCCCTTGGTGACATAGTCGATCTGCACCGCCAACTTGGCGAGGCGGCTGTCGCCGGGCACCTCGAACACATAGATCAATACCTCGCCCTGCCGACCGCGGCGCTGCAGACTGTCGCGGCGGATCTCGCGCAGGACTGCGCTAGGCGTGCGTAGCAACGCAGGCAGACGCCGCAGCAAGTCGATCGGGATGGAGGCCTCCTTGGCTGGCCGTACCAAGTGGAAACTAGTCTGCTGGCGTAGGACGATCGCGCTCGACAGTGGGTAGATCTCGCGCTGCTTCAGCGCCTCGAGCGTCTCGGGCTGCAGCGCCCCCACCGTCAACAACTGGCGGCTGGCGCGCCGGCGCACGGACGTGGCATCGAACCACTCGGCAAATGCCCGATCGAAACCGGCGCCGAGCCAACGCGGATCTGCAGCGAGCGCAGCCGACAGCTCGGCCGGCGCATCGATCAGCCGGTCGGGCGTGTCGAGCACGGCCCGCCAACCCGCCTTGCCGGGGTTGTAGTCCCAGCCGGGATCGATGCCCTCGGGGATGTGCCGCACCTCGCCGGTGACTTTGTTCGTCCAGGGCTGGGTCTCGATCGTAGGCGGCTCGAACTGCAGCATCGGCCGCAGGCGATCGACGTCTGCCTGACTGAGGCTCTGCAGCGTGCACCGGCAGTTCCAGCCACACGGTGGCGACCACACGGCCCAATGCGGGTGGTCGATCGGCAGCACCAGGTTGTGGTGCAGCGCATGGGTCGGCCGCGTCGCCTCGTCCATGATGGCGACATAGCGCAGGAAAGGCCGGCTGGCCTTGTTGCGCTCGAAGCTGGCCCAGTGGCCGGCCGCGTAACTGACCCGCATGTTGACGTCGAAGATCAGCCGCAGCCGGCGGGGGGAGCCGAGCTGGACCGTCGTCGGCAGTCCCGTCTGCGGATCCTGCAGCGCCTGACGCCCCCACCAGCCCTTGGCCTGGAGCAGCGGCGTCAGTTCGTCGGCGAACTGCCGGACCGTCTTGCCCTCTTTCAAAGCCTGTTCAAGCCCGGCGTAAATGTCGCCCAGAATGTCGAAGCCGGCCGACTTGGCCACCGTGAAGGCGCGGCCATGATCCTGGGCGTAAAGGTCTTGCCAGTGGAACGAGGGATCGAGGCGACGGCCGCGCGCCTCGAGCGCGGCGATTGCATCCAAGGGGGCGAGCGGTTCAAGCCGAATGGGCATCGGCTAGATGCCCTCGTCCAGTTCACCGGCGAGCCGGGCCGCGAACATCGACTTGGCGAGCAGATCGGCGAAGGCATCGACGTCGAGTCCCGCCATCGCCTCGGCCAAGGCGCGGCGCGCTTCCTCTGGACTCTCGGCGGCAAGCAGCCTATCGCGCACGTCGCTGGCCAGCGGCGCCAGGAGCGGCTCCCAGCCGGCCTCACCGATCATTTCCTCGACAGCAGCCTGGATTGCGTCGCCGGCGAGCTGCTGCGCGGAAGGCACACGGCGCTGCCGCGGTTCGACGTCTTCGTCAGCCTCGTCGCCATCCTTGGCCACCGGCCGGGCACGCGGCGCCGTCAATAGGCGCTCGCCCTGTTTGGGTGGCGTGACTCCGATCTTCCCCTGGATCTCGGCCATCGAGACCTCAAGGCCAAGCGGCACCAGTTTCTGCACATTGTTGACCAGGGCGGTCACGTCCTCTTCGTCGGGGCGGCCGATAACGACCTCCGGGTAGGCCTTCCGATCACGCCTGGGAAAGTTGAAGTCGATCAGCGGGCGAACGAGCTGCTCATTGAGCGTGGCGGCCGCCTGCTCGCCATCGGCGTCCATAATGTCCTCGCGGACGCCGTCATGCACCTTCGCCTGGGCATAGCCGCTACCCTCGGAACTGTCGGTGGTTCCCGTCTGCCCGAGCACGACTTTCGAGCACTGGCGATCCAGCCAGTCGGCCTTGCGTTCGTACAGGTCGGTGGAGCCGGTGATCTCCGCATTCAGATACTCGACCGCCATGCTCTGGGGGATGATCGCCGCCAGATCGGTGCCCATCGAATAGAGGGCCTCGATCAGGATCTGCTTGTCCGTCTCGCTGGCGCCGGCGTCGAACTTGCCGATACGCGCAGGCTGGCCGAACACTTCGCCGAAGACCGCCCAGTCCTTGATGTTGAACGACTGGAACAGGAACAACCAAGCGACCTGGCGAGCAAGGCCGCCGCGGATTGTCAGGCCGCTCTTCGCCTTCGCGCGGTGAACGATCCAGCAGTTCGGCCACAGCTCCTCGAGCCCATGGTCATTGCGCAGCAGCAGCCGCTCCGGATCGTGGCGGTCGAACTCGAAAAACCGAGGGTCGCGATACTTGAAGGCCGTGGGCTTCCAGGGCTTCGTGTCGGTGTCCCAGATGATCTCGATTGCCGAGTAGCTCTTACCGATCGCGTCCAGGAGGTCGATGAAAACCGACCTGAAGGCGGCGCCCTGGACGACCTGGCGCACCAGCTCGGCCTCGTCCAGGTCGGCTTGATCATCGCCGGCCGCCTTCACCTTGATCTCGAGGCGGGCGACAGCGCGTTTTCGGGTGGAGAGCGTTGAGCCGTACTGCCAGAAGCGTTCCTCCATGTCTTCGGCGAGCTCGAGGTAGCGTTCTGGGCTGCCGTCGATCGACGACCGTAGGATCAAGGCGAGCGCCGCCGGCGTCAGCCCTGCAGCGGGATGCCCACCGTACGGGTTGCGGGCAAAACTGGTGACGGTGGGACCGGCCTGCTCGCGACCCGTCACCGGCTTGGTGAGAGGCGGCTCGGTTTTCACAGGCTCGGGTTTGGGGCTGCCAAAGAGGCCAAAGAACGCCATCAGAAAATCCCCTTACTGCGCCGAAGCGAGGACATGCGGAAACCAGACGAACCGGTGTCGAACATCGGTCCGCCGACTCCGGGCAGCGATGCGCTTTCATCGAACTTGCCTGGCCGCGGCTCGAGCGCCTGGTAGTCGTACTCAGCCATCGCCTGGCGCGTGGCGAAGTCGGCCAGCGCCAACGCAATGGCGAAGTCGCCGTGACGCTTCTTGCCCTTCTTGGAGCCGTCGCCCTTCTCGTTGACACGGATCTCCGAAACCATCGGGATGCCGCCGACCACCTTGACCAGGCGCAAGTCGGAGAGGTGATCATCGTCCTTGGTGATGGCAATCGCATCATCCTCGAACTTCACCTTCAGCGGCGGCATCTCGAACCGGTACCAGTTCTGGCTGAACTTGATTGCGTGAACCAAACCGCTGCTGTTGTGCTGGGCATCGTAGAGCCCGAAGATCCGCCCCATGTCCTCGGCGACGGTCCACCCCATGCCGGTCGCGTCGAAGGCGGCGCAGGTCAGGCGTGGTGCAGCGCGCAGGATCTCCGCCACGATGCGCTTCTGCTCATCGCCAGGGACGTTGCGCAATTCGACCGTCAGAGCCGCGCGCCGGCGCAGCACCTGGTCAACGGCCAGGAGTGTGCCCACCGTCAGGTCAGACACGCGGGCGAAGTCGAAGCCGAATGCGTGCTTGCAGGTCGGGTCGAGGAGCTTCAGCGCTGCCCGAAGCTTCTCCATGAAAGGCTCGACCAGGGCGGCACGTTCATGCGGCTTCAGGTGCAGATAGTTAGGGGGCAGCTCGAGCCGGAGGATGGGCGCCTCTTCGGGCGTGAGCGTCATGCGCGCCTCGATCAGCGGCCCCGTCAGCCAGGAGCCGGATCCCTGGGAGGGAATGCAGAACAGCTCTTCGTCGGCGCCATCGCCATAGTCGTCGATGATGCCCTGGCGGAACTCCGCCTCGGCCTCGGGCGACCACTCGAGACCGCGGACCAGACAGATGCGCTGGTAGAAGCCCTCCTCAAGAGCTTCGTCCAGATCGACATGCATGTAGGCGTACTTCTTGCGTCCGCCGAGCACGTCCTGGACGAGCAGGTTGAAGGGGTTTTCGTTGCCATCGTGGGTCGACACCACCACGACCTGGCCACCCCAGATCAGGTTCGCCAACGCGGCCTTGAGCAACTGATCGAGCTGGTCAACGAAGGCGGCCTCGTCGATGATGACAACACCCTGCTTGCCGCGCAGACCGCGCGGCGCCGAGGACAGCGCGATGATCTCGAAGCCCGAGTCGAACTGGATGCGGAAGGCCATGACGGCCTTGTTGCCCTCGTTATCCTCGGGCTGGAAAACGAACTCCTCGCTCTCGATCGCAGCCATCGAAAAGGCGCGCGCCCACATTGCGCAGGCGTCGACGAACTCGCGGGTCATTTCGCGCGAATAGGAGATGTACATGACGTCCATGCCGCGCGCGGACTTCTTGCGCGCGGCCTTCAGCACGGCGTAGGCGGCCAGGCCCCAGGTGAAGCCAATGCGGCGTGACTTCTCCACGACCAGGACGCGCGTCGAGGCGCTGTCGAGCAGGCCGACCCCTTTCGCCTGGTAAGGGAGCAACACGGCCGGCAGTTTTTCAGCCGTGATGGTGCCGATCCCCTCGATCGTCGACATCGACTCGCGGCGGATCTGGGCCCACTGTTCCTTGGTGAAATTGCCGCTCACGCTGCAGCCCTCCGACCCGACACGAACAGGGCTTCAGCGACGGCGAGCTGCCACAGCCAATAAAGGGCGATCGACTGCTCGAGGTGTGGCTCGGCGCGGAAGGCGACGCGCGCCCAGACAACGGCGCGCCGCATGACCTTGGTGACCATGCGCCAGCAGCGCCGGCAGAGGCCCCAGCCAGTGACGAAATCGCCGGCGATCGTGTGGATCACCGGACCGGGGATTTCGCGCCTGCAGCACTCGCACCAGGTCACGTGTTCACCCCGAGGATGCGGGCCTTGATCTCTTCGACGGTGTCGTCGCTCAGGCCGCGCTCGCGGGCCACCTTTTCGACGGCCTCCACCGTCTTGGTTTCCAGCTCTGTCATCAGCTTCAGGCGGCGGTCGGTCGAGATCTTCTGGGCCATGACTGTGGCCTGGTAGGCGCGCGCGAGTTCCATCGCCTCCTTCGGCGACTTCAGCCCCGATGCGTCGTCGACCAGTTCCTGGATGAGGGTCTTGATGAACTCGCCCAGGACGATGGTATTTTCGTCGACGTTTTCAGCCGTGAACTCGTCAGCGAGGCCGGCGAACATTTCGCGCGCTTCGCGCATGCGGCGCTGGGCGGCAGCCAGCCGAAACGACTTGTTGTAGAACGCGGTACGCGAGATCGGGTCGATGCCCTTGACCGCCAGGCGCTCGTTGAAGTCGACATGGATATCGCCGATGGGGCGCTGACGAGCATAAAGCTCCTGGCACGCCCAAAGGACGTCGTCGGCGGCCTCTTCAGGCAACAGGTCGATCGACGAAAGGCGACCACGGCCGGCCATGGCTAAAACTCGGCTTCAGGCAACATGATCGGGTCGGACGGGCGCATGACGTCCGGAATGGTGGTCGACCAGGCCAGGTGCTTTGCGCCATGCGGCAGCAGGGTGGCGACCTGGACGGTGCCAGCCTTGGTGAGCTTGATGGCCCCCATGTTGCGCAGGTACTCCAGTTCCTGCTCGAACCAGGCGCGGTCTTTGGCGAACAGGAACATCTCGTTCGCCTGCACCGTGAGGGAGGTCGAGGTGAGCGAGCGGTTCTGTTCCTCGGCGAGGAACTTGAGGATGATGAGACGCGCCTCGCGGCGCCGGGCGTCAGCGCTCATTGGCACGCTCCAGCAGCACTTCCTGCAAACGACGGGAGAGGTTGTCGATCGGACCGATGCGCACGTTCAGCGTCTCGAGCTGGCCTGACACCTGGACGAGGCCGATCTCGAGACGATGCAGGGTGTCCTTGTCGGGCAGCTGCTGCATGACGGTTTCGAGCGTGCTCACTCGACCGGCGACCAGATCAACTTTGTCGTCGACCGCCTCGACCTCTTCGGCCACTTCGTCGGTGAGCTTCTTCAGCTCGCCGCGCAGCGCTTCGATCGAACCCTCATTCCGCTTGCTCGGCGACTGGATGAAGTTCCAGAGCCCGAGCCCGCCCGCTGCCGCCGACCCCAGCAGGGAAAGCAATTCGAGTGAAAGGAAATCCATCTACCGCACTCTCTCAAAGGCGTCCTGACAGGACACACACCGTTTCGCCGAGGGGAGCGCTTGCCGCCGAGCCGCCTCGATTTCATTGCTGCAGTCGAGGCACTCGCGTCGACCTTCCCCCTCAAGCGCGGCCGAGGCCGCGGCGACACCAGCAGCGGCTTCCTGGTCAGCCAGTTCGGACGCTCTCTCGAGCGCCCTGTTGCCGAAGCCATCCGTCACCGGCCGCTCCTGTCAGCGGCGCCGAGTTCGGCGCGCAAGTCCTGGTAGAAGGCGACAAGGGCCGCGAGGCTCAGTCCGCACGATGCGAGCGCACGACGATCGCGCGCCCAGAACTGCTCGACCTCCGCCTGGGACAGCACTCGGTCGGGCAGCAGCAGTGGCTGGCTGCACTTCGTCGCCAGCGAGCTGGGGAGCCCTGGCAGACGAATGGGGGCCTCAGCGGACGGTGTTGAGGCGCCGCACGCTGCTAGGAGGAAGGCACTCGCGAGCACCGTCAACTTCAGCAGGGGCAGCTTGGTCGACCTGCGCAACGGCATCGTCGATCTCCAGCATTCGGGTTGCAGCTTGATCGACCGAGCGCATCAGGCGCTTCTCGACCTCGGTGATGGCGTCGCGGTTCGCCTTGGCCTGCTCGGCCTTCTCGCGCTCGCAGGTAGCCTTGGCTTCAGCGAGGCCGACCATGTAGCCCTGGTGACGCACGTAGGCGACGCCGGCATAGGCAAGGCCACTGAGCCCGGCCACGAGGCCGAGCACAGCGACGAGCCGCCAGAGCAGCGGGAGGGCACGAAACCAGGTCATCTGCCGGCGACGCCCTCAAGGCACATCTCGCGTGCCGCCTGGCGCCGCAGGGTCAGGCCACGCACCTCCTGGAGGCGTCCATTGACGCGGGCTTTGTTCCAGACGAGCAACTGATCGCAAGCGCCGGCTAGGTCGCCGACATTGGCCCTGCGGATGAGGGTCGAGCCGCACACGGCGCCGACGCCCATGTTGATTGCCAGGTCGACAAACGCGACCTTGACCTTGCCGGGCACCGCGACCTTCAAGCAGGAGTCAACGCCGGCCTCGTAGGTGCGGATGTTGCGCGCCAGCATGCCGTCGCATTCTGCAGGAGTGGCAACGTCGCCGGGCTTCACACCCTTGGTTTCGCCTTCGCAGATCGTCCAGACACCGACGATGTCGCGGTAGGCCTGGAGCGACCGACCTTCCCACTGCGAGACGAAACCGGTGGCCAGGGCCGTGAGGGCAACCGAGCCGGCAATAAGCCCCTTCGTCGCGTTCTTCATGATCTGGCACCCGCTTAGCAGATGCGCCGGGGTTGCCCGGCGCTTCGATTGGGTGCAGTCTGCCCTGCGTCGCGGGGGCGAAAACCCCGGACACATGTCCGGACATCGTTAGTCGAAGAGTGGGCCCAGCCCGCCAGACTTCAGCTTCGCCCGGGTTCTGCGAACGGTGCGTTCATGCTTGCCGCTGAGGGCGGCAATGCGGTTGTTGGTTCCACCGGCCTCGATCGCGCGGACCATCACCTCGTGGTTGCGGACATTGGCCATCGGAACGAGCAGGCGTCGGCCGCGGTCACCGCCTTCCTTGGTGGTTTCGCGGAAGTGGGCGCAGATCTTCCGTGCTGCCGGCATGCCTACCAGCTCAACCAACCAGTGGCCCTCCTTGGGCTCGGCTGGGATCGTAACCTCCTGGCCGCCCTTCTCGACCGCAATCGCGCGCGCGGCATCAATGCCAGCGACCTCGGCGATGTCGGCGATGACAGTGGGCAGCCCCAGGCGGCTAGACATACTGCACCTGGATGCCGCGGACGGTGATTGCGACGGTGGTGACGCCGGCGGCTCGCTGCCTATAAACGAACCGCGCTGTGGCAGTGCCGTCCGGCTGCAACCAAAGGCCCGACGATGTGCCCAGGCGGTAGCCCTCGGACACCAGCTCGTCATGGCCGCCCCAGCGCTCGCGCGCCAGCTCATCTAGCCGATCATTGGTAAGGTGAAGTTTGCGACGACCCTTCAATCCCGGTCCTCCCAGAAGTAGCGGCGACGGCCCTCTGGCTCGATTGGCTCTGGTTCGGTGGCAGGCTGGGGCGCTGGAGGGAGGGCGATCTCGAGGCGCAACAGAGCGCGCGCCAGCTCGGCCTGTTTCGCCTCTAGCGTCCGACGATAGGACGAGCCGCGCTTCAGCTTGTTGATGGCGGCGGCGAGTTCTGCCCGGCGCTTCTCGAGCGCGACGACATCACCAGGCAGTTGGCGAAGCGCGTTCATCGCATCGCCAGGAAAGCTTTCGCCTTCAGGTCCTTGAACGCCTGATCCAGCGCCGCTTCGAAATCGGCGAACGACTTCACGTCCTCGCGGTAGATGATCGCGCCCCAACCCGGATCGGCGTTAGGGATGCCGTCCAGCCAGAGCTGCACGTCGACCAGGACCGCCTTGTTGGTGCCGGACTTGTCGGTGGTGCGGTAGCGGCGGCCGGCCATCAGCGCGCTTCCTTCTCGCTACGGATGGCCTCGCCGAAGAGCTGCATGACACCGATCCGACCGTCGCGGCCAAGCTCGTCGCGGCGCCAGGCACAAAAAGCCTCGATCAGGCGGCCGGTCTCCCCGGCAGCTTCCCGGGCGAATAGGTCGAGCTTGCGCGCCTGGGCGTCGATGACGTCGTCCATCAGGTCGGAATGCTCGCCCCAGGTGACCGCCGCCTCGCGCGAGATCCACGCCTTGAGCGCCTCGATCACCCCTTGGGCCTGATGGGCATCACGCAGGAACCGGGTCGCATCCAGGCCCGTCTGTCGCTTCACGAAGGCGATGAGAGATGCGTCGCGCCGATCGGCAAACACGCCGAGGTTCCAGCCCGACAACCAGAGCGCGATCAGCTTCTTCGCATACGGTCCTTCGATCCGGCTCGCCGGCCGCGCTCCGGCGCCGGATTGCTTGATCGCCTGCAGCACCTTCACCTGCTCACCAGGCGACATCTCCCTGAGCGACCGCTTGCCGGTCTCGCGCTGGTACAGCGCCCGGGCGGTGTCATCGTCGAGGCCGGCAGCCTTCCGGGCGCCGTAGATGGCAGAGATCGTGGTCATTGGTCGCTCTCCGGTGGTGCGAGCAAGAGCTGCTGCGCTGGCGCCGGCCGGCGCCGCGTGGCTGGTTTGGCTGGCGATGCCTGGTCCTGCCGAAACCGCCCCAGCTGGGCCAGCAGATCGCCCAGCTGATACGGGTCAGAAACTTCCAGCTCGAGCTTGACGATGTTCGTGCTGCCGCGACTGGCCGAGCCATAGGAGCGCAGGCGCGCGGTCTCGGCGTCGATGAAGATGTGGGCCCTCATGTCGGCGACCCCTCGGCGATGGCGACGAAAGCGCGCCGCCAGGTTTCGAGCTGCCCGATCGTCGCCGGCGACAAGCAGCCCTGACGGTCGCGGACGGCGTGCAGGGCCGCCAGGCGCAGCGTCAGGTAGTCCGCCCCCACAGTGAAGCCGCAGGCGGTGCAGGCCGCGAGCAGCTCGCCATGCTTGTCGAGCAGCAGCCCATCGGACAGCCTCAGCAACACGGCTGCGCGCTCGCGGTCACCTTCGGCGGCGAGCAGCTGCCGAGCGATGTGGAACAACCCAGACGAGCGCAGCAGCCGCCGGCGTACGGCAGGAGCTGGCGCGGGCGTTTTCGCCGGAGGTTTCGGTTTCCGAGTGGTGGGGATGGCGACCGAAATCATGACCCGCCCCCAATCTGGAGCGGCGCATGGTCAGCGCCGACGCCGTGTGACAGCTGGACGCCATCACCGGCGGCTAGTCCCTCAAAGGCAGCGTGGTTGTAGCGCGGGAGGCTCCCCCGGCGTGACTTCGTCTCGACGGTTACTAGGTCGGTGTGGCGACGGTCGCGCTCGACGGCCGCCGCGCGCATCGCATCCGCTGAGTAGCTGGTCCAGAACAGCTCCTCGATCTTGTACTGCAGGCGCCGCACCATCGTGTCGGTGAAGTCGTGGGCTGCAGCGCGCTTCGCCCGCAGAGACGACCGCCGCTTGAACCAACGGGTGCCCCTGAACGTCCGCAGCTCGCGGTCGATCGCTCGATTGCTGATCGCGTGGAGATATCGCGCCACTTCCGGCCAGGGCTCGCGGCCGATGTACTCGACCTCTTTGCCCACCAGCGTGACCGCGCAGTTAGTGTAGGTCGCGATCGTGGCCCACAGTTTGGAGCGAACGGACTGCCAGCCCGTGCGCACGGCGATGCTCTCGGCCTCGTACTCGAGGTCGCCCATTTCGACGCCCAGCTCGGCCATCAACTTGGCTGCTTTCTCAGCCGCGGCCATGGCCTCGGCTTCGGTGCAGCCATTGGCAACGGTCATCACCAGCAGCTTGCGGAGGCGCTCAATGGACATTGAGCACCACCCGGACCGCCCAGGCGATCACACAGCAGGAAACGACAGTGCCGGCAGCTGCGAGCAACAGACTGGCAGGCCAACCGAAGCCGCGACGATTGTGGGTCGCGGTCATGGGGCGCTCCCATTCTCGAACGCGAGCCAGGCAACCCACGCGACGTTGATCAGGAGCACGGCGCCGGCGAGCAACAGCGCCAGGAGCCAGAGGGGGACGCGACGAAAGCCCATGGTCGCCCCCCTAAGCCCGCGCCAGATCGACCGTCACCGACGTCCAGTCGTCGGTCGGGTCGGCGCGATGAGCGAAACGGACATACTCCTTGGTGCCGACGACCCGCATCGCGTCGCGAATTGCCGCCATGGCCTCCATCCAGCGCGGGTCGTCGATCTCGAGGCGCAACAGCATGAAGATGTCGGAGCGGTTGATCTGGCCTTCCTTGTCGGTATTGAAGGCCCTGGTGATGAGCGCGCGGATCTCCGGCCGGCTCTCCGCCGACCACTCGATCAGCAGTTCGTCCAGGATGGTTTTGGCCACCTGAAGCTGCGGCCCGAAGTCGATGGACTCGGCGCGCTGGACATTCACCCGGTAGAGCCCGTCATGGCTCATATAGGTCCGGTTACCCTTGCCCTTGTTGCCGCGCTTGACGAGCTTGTAGTTCTGCTCGAGCAGCTGATCGAGCGCGGCTAGATCCATCATGGTGTGCATCTTCAGCCGCTCGAGCTGCTCGGAAGCGGCGATGGCATAGCCCATGATCTTGCGGACCATTTCGTCCTGCAGCTTGTCGGCCGGCTTCACCAGGTCGAGCGGCACCAGGGCGCCACGAGCATCCGGCAGGTACTTGTTGCCGCCATACTCGACGATGCCGTCCGAGATCGGCGCCGGCACAAAGCTAGAGGTCGCTTCCATTAGGAAACTCCTTTTCAAAGGTGGTTTGAAGCGCCGCGAAGGCGGCGTGGTACTCGCTGTCAGCCTGCTGAACCCCGAGGTCATCGACCTCCATGGTGGCTGCGTCAGCGCGCAGTAGGCGGGCGACGGCAGCGGCTAGGGAGGCCGACACCTGGGGCCGATCAGCGATGACGGGCAGCGCCGGCAGTTCGCCGGTGCTCTCGCGCACCGTGCAGGCAGCCATGGCGACGATCTCGAACGGCGTCGCCGAGTAGACTGCCTCCGGCGCCGACAAGACGCGGCGAGCAGTGGCGAGGCAGTCGATTTCGAGGGTGATTGCGCCGCTCACGATGCACCCCCCGACAATGCAGTCAGTGCGCGGTCCCGAGGGTCAGGGATCATCACAACGTTGCCAGCGCTCGCGATCAGCTCCGCGGTGCGCGCCCGCCGATCGCTGAGGATCGCCGGGATCAGCCCGTTCTGCTCGGCCTCTGACTCGTAGACCTTAAGCAGGTGCTCGCAGCGCTCCAGGTCGCGCAGCGCCGTGGCCCGCATGCGGTTGGCCTCGGCGACGGCATCGGCCAGTTCAGCCGGAATGGCCACCAGCTCTCCGGCGATGCCGAACAACGCGTTCTCCAGGAGCTGCAGATCCTCCCCCGCCAACGAGCGGCGACCGTCGCGCGCCTGGCGCACCATAAGCATCAGGTCCATGACCGCGCCCTGGGCGCCGACGAACCTATGGGACAGCTGTTCAAGCTGCATCTTCGTCACCTTTCTTGAGCTTGGAATGCGGGCAGCCGCCACGGCAGGCCCGGTACATTTCGATGCGCGCCGACGACGTGAGGGCGTAGGGCTTGCGCTGCCAGCCGAGGCACACGTCGCGGGTCATTTCGCCCTTGATCGGGCAGTCGACGACCGCTCCCATGATGGCGCCGCGCACCATCTCCTCGACCCGCTGCAGGTCGCCCTGGTACTTGTTACCGATGGTGGTCGAGACGAGCGCCACCGAGCAGGCGAGCTTTTCGGCCGCGCCTTTCAGGCGGTGGCTGTCGGTGTACTCGGCGAGTTCGAGCACCCAATCAGGAGCGGCACCGTCCCAGGCGTCGTTCGCCTTTTCGACGAAGCTGCGCTGATCGGCGTTGGCGCCGGCGCCGATGCGGGGACCGGGCTTCATTGCTCGATCTCCTCGGCCACCGGCTCGCCAACGACGCGCTCGATATTGGGGTCGTAGACTCCGCGCGCCTCGATCGCGACCGGCGCCTTGGGGCCGGTGTTGCCTGAACCGGTCAGGCGGTACACGAGGCGTTCGCCGTGGTTCCGTTTCGGGTTGGCGACGATCAACAGACCGGCATGGAAGAGGATGCGGCAGTAGCGCTGAGCCGCATCCTCGCTGACACTGGCGGTGTCCGTCGTGGCGTCGATCGATAGTTCCTGCAGCGTGAAACCGCCGGCAGCCCGCCGCATGACGTTCCACATCTGCTGCCGGCCCCGCCACAGCTCGGACTCGGAGCCGTCGCGAAGGAGGCGCGGCGTGTCCCTGGGCCGCTCTTTCAGGTACACCAGGTCATCGGCGCCGCGGTATGCAATCCCGGCGCGGATCAGCCTCCGAACATAATCACGTACGGCCTTGCCAACGCCCGGCTCACACTGATCGGCGATTGCCGTGGTGGTGCAGCCTTGGCCCTCGGCCGTGAGATCGCGGATTACGGTCCAGTAGTGGTCGTGGCCTCGAAGGACGCGACGGCTGTCGGCGATGACGAGCCTGAGGATGGTCATCAGTGCCCCCTGCGCGGCGCGCGGCCGGTGAAGATGGTGCCGGCATAGTTGGCGCGGTCGATGCTCTGCAGCCCGTTCTCCAGGCAGTACTCCGCGACCCGCGCGAGGGTGTTGACGATGCGCCGCGCGTTGCCCTGGGTCTCGGCGACGATCTCAGTCAGCAAGTCATCGGCGATCCCGAGGGCGGGATGGTACTGACGACCGAGCACGGAGGCGTCGGCTACGTCGCAAGGCTCGGCCATGCCGTAGGCAGCAACGCGGTTCTCACACCGCTCGTAGCGAGCCAGCTTCTGCGGCAGCAGTTCCTCGCCGACCAGCAGGATCGGGATTTTGGCGCCCTTTTCGAGGTCGCGCACCAGCTCGATCATGTGCTTGTCGACGAGCTTGTCCGCCTCATCCACGATGAGCAGCTGGTTCGGGGTGTCTTTGAGCAAGCGGATGGCCTGCGACATCATCGCCGCGACCGAACCCCTGGGGTTGATCACATTCAGCTCGCCGAGCAGCGCCTCGACGAACGTCTTCCTGGTCCAGAAGTCGAACACCTCCAGGTACAGCGCATTTTTCTTGTGCTGCACGAACAGGCTCGCCTTCGACTTGCCGTAGCCGGAGGGGCCGAAGAACACGCCGAGGCCGTCAACGCCGGGTGGGCGGTTGATGATGCTGTTGGCGACGCCCAGGCACGCCGCCACGTTCTTGAGTGGCGCATAGGAGCCGGTGGTGGGCTTGACGGGAGGGGTGGATGCGGTCATTCGTTTGGTCCTTCGTGACTATTCGGAGCCCCGGTTGCCGCCGGGGTTTCGTTTTTTCGGGGGTGTCAGCTGAGCGCCTGGTCCCCAAAGTCCTCATGCAACTCGCGTTGGGTCTGGTACGCCGCGCTCTGGCGGTAGCCGCCGAGCCAAATGGCGTCGGCCTGCTCGATCGTCTCGCCGGCGGCGATACGCGTCTCCAGGTCGCGGGCCTTGCGGTAGAGCTGGGCCGGGGTGAGCGCGGCCCGCAGCATCGTGACGTTCGCCGGCATCGGCGCGGCCGGCTCGACGAACTCGTTCATCAGCTCGGCGTGAAGCGCCGACACGTCGTCGGACAGCGGGACCGGTGTCCGGGGCGACATCGCGGCGATGGCCGCCTCGATCTGCGGCGACGTGTGCTCCACCGGCGACTTAGGCAGGGCGATGACGTTGGGCACGTCGCGCGCCTTGACCTCGAGCATTTTGGCGATGAGCGGCTGTAGCCCGATTTCCGACATGTCGGCGCGGACGCCACGCTCGGCCACGCGCATGCGGTCGGCGAACAGCTCGCGACGCGCCTGGTGGAAGGCCGCGGGGTTGACGCCAGCCAGCTCGGGGCAGATCGCCTCGCAAAGGAACTGCGCGCCGTCCGGCGAGAATACGAACACCTTGCCGAGGTCGAGCGGGTCGCGACGAACAAAGACATCCTGAGCCGGCATCAGCGACGCCGAGCTGTAGAAGTAGTGCTCGATCCGGATGCCCTGCTTGGTGACGCGACGCGAGCCATTGCTGCCCGCCACCGGCATCAGCAGCACGTCGAAGGCGCGAGGGTCGACCATCCGGGGGCGCACGGCGGATGCTGCGGCTACCGCAAATGGGGTGCGATTGCCGAGGCCAGCGTGCTCGCGGTGCTGATAGACCGTCTCGAGCCACTGATCGATGTAACGCTGCAGCTCGGCCGCAGTGAGCGACACCGAGAAGGCCTTGGCGTCATCTTCGCCCAGGCGGGTGGCGAAGCTCTTCCGCTCCTCGATCGCTTTCCGGTCGCTGACTGAGTGTCCGATGAAGCCCGGCAGGCTGGGGCCAACCATGTGCTGGAACGACTTGATCGCGCGCTCGACGTGGCCCTTCTGTTCGGGCGAGTACGCCGCGCAGACATCGACTTCGATCTTGAGGTTGTCGAATAGCCGGCAGGTGTCGCGGGCAACAAAGTCCGACCCATTGTCGGTCTTGATCATCTTCGGGACGCCGAGCAGCATCGACGCCTTGCGGACCATCAGGGCCACGGCAGAGGCGCGCGGTGTCCGTGCGACGGTGATTACGAAGCGGCGGGTGGCCACATCGATACACGCGTAGATCGAGTGGCGACCATCGACGCAGAGAGCGTCTACCGGTGAAGCGTCGATCATCCAGAGAGCGTTCGGCTCGTTCAGGTAGCGGAACGACCCGGTGCCCGAAGGCTTCATATGCGACCGATAGCGGTCGGGGTTGGTGATCTTGGTCAGCAGCACCTGGTTGCTGGCCTTGATGGATTTCAAAGCCCTTTGAAAAGCCCGAACCGGCGGCATCGGAACCGTCTTTCCGGCAACGGTCAGGGTGTCGCCGAACTGATGGCGACACTGGGTCTGGATATCCTCGCAGCTGAGGTGCGGTTCGAACGCCACCAGGGCGAGCATCCACTCTGCAACGCGGCCATTCTCGGCGCGCTCCAAAATGCCCGTGCCCCGACGGCTCTGCCCCGGATCGTAACCGATCGCCTGGCCGGCCTTCTGAGCGGCGCGCCAGCGGTCCAGCGAGCGCTTCGACACCGAGGGCACAATGCCCTTGACCCACGAGTCGATGGCAAGCGTGCCGAGGTTGTACTTGTCGCAGAAGATCTGCAGACAGCTGACATGGCGCAGCTGCAGACCGCTGGCGAAGCGGTCGAAAGCGGCAACGATTGCCAGGCGAGCGTCGCGCTCCTGAACGGCCCGGTCCGTCACGCCGTTAGCCGGCGTGATCACCGGGTCCAGTGCCTCCGCCTGGGCCTGATGGCTGACGATCGCATGCCGCTGGAAGTACTCGACTTGGGCAACGCTCGGCAGGATGCGGTAGCTGTACTCCATGCCGCCACCGCGGCCCTGGCGGCGCCGCGCGAAGACGGGATGACTGTCCCATAGCTCGCGTTTGGCGCGACGGATGACCGCGCTCTCGGTGGTCGGCAAGTCGCGCAGACCGGATGCCGCGATCTCAGCTGGTGTGAGCCACTCTTTCACCGCCGCGACCTCCATTCGGCGTCGGCAGCCTGCTCGGCGCGCTCGAACTTCTCCTTGGCGATACGGGCCTGTTCGCGCCTTAGCAGCGCCTCGTACTTTCGGGGCACTACGATGAGGTCCAGCTCTTCCAGCAGTGTGTTGAGCGGGCGAACGTCGCCGGTCACGGCGATCAGCGCGGCCAGGCGAAGAGCTGAGATCGAATGCTCTTCGGCCGCCTGGGAGGCGTACTTGTCCAGCAACTGCTTGGACACCCGCTCTCCGCCCATGAACTCCGTCATGGCGGTGGCGACTGCCTCGCGGCTGATCGGCGCGTTGCTCAAGGCTAGCGCCACGGCCTTTGAGAGCTTGCCCGCGCGGGTCCATGCCTGGGTGTCCGCTGCGTCGAAGCGCTCGACGACGGCCTCAGGCTCGTAGTCCATGTACAGGTCGAGGGTGTTGGGGTCGCGGCGGGCCATCAGTTCACCCTCTGCGCGCGCCACAGGTCGATGGCGTCGGCGTGAAGGTCGAAGAAGGCGAACTGCTGTTCCTGCTTCAGGCGCGAGAAGCCCTCGGACAGCTTCTCATGCGGCAGCAGCTTGGACGGCAGCGGGAGCTGCTGAAGCGTGGCGAGAGCGTCGGCTACCGAGGTTGCCCCATCCAGTATGAGCTGAACGATAGCGGACAACATCCCCTCGGGCTGCGCTACGAGCGCCAGCAACTCAGCCTGGTTGTCGGCCATGGAGTGCGCCGCGATGCGGTCGCGGATGGCTGCCGGCAACGTTGCGATCTTGAGATCAAGGAAGATGGCGCGCCGACCAAGGCCGAGAGCACGCTGAACCGTGTCGGTGAAATTGAGTGCAAAGTTTGCACTCAATTCCTCAAGGGCATCGTCGCCGGTTGCAGCCTTCTTCCGACCACGCTTGGCTGGCGGGAACTTCTGCTCGTGAATGGCCCGCCACTCGGCGATGTAGACGGCGCGCTCTAGCGCGGTCAGCTGGAAGCGGACGATGGTCTCGGTGATTTCGCGCTGGCGGATGTCGAGATCGCTGCCAAAAGCACCAAGCGGATGGACGATAGCGTCGATCTCGGTCCAGCCGTTCAGCTGAGCTGCAGCGATTCGCACGGCGCCGTGGATCAGACGCGGCCCGGCAGCAGTGATCACCACCTCGATCGGTGCCAGCTGCTCTTCCTCGCGGAAGGACCAGGCCATGGTCTCCGCCCGGTCGGGCAGCACCTTGCGCAGGCGGTCAGCCACCAGGATCTCGGCGATTTGCAGGCGCTGCAGCGTCGCTGCGTGGGCGCTGTCAGCAGGACGAGAAAGTTCGGACAAGGCGGCCATCATGCCACCTGTTCCGTGTCAGCGCGCGAACCGCCAATTGCACTAGTGTTGCAACTTCCGTTGCGGTTACTCTGCTGCTTGTGATGGCGACCGCGCAGGTAGCTGGTCGGGAAGAGCGTCTCGAAGGGGATATTGAGTGCATCGGCAATTGCCTGGGCTCCGGCCCGGCTGCCGCCGCCGATCCCCTGACGGCAGGCACTGGCATATAGGCCGGCTGCCTCGGCAATCCCGGTTAGCGTCATGCCGCGGCGGTGTACCTCGGCGATGATGCCAGCTCTGTCCCAGCTGGCGTCTTTGTTCGTCATCTGCATTCCCCGGATTGGGTGGTCGGTGGCACGACCATCCCGGTCCAAATCGCAACTCATGTAGCAACAAATGTCGTCTAAAAGTGTGAACAAATCAACCCTAAAGGGCGAATTGCACCGCGTCAGAGTTCGGTGTCTTGCCTTTTTAGGCGATATGGCGGGTAACGTTTTGGAATTTAATGAGAAAATGGCGCAAATTAGTGAGGCGGGCAACTCTGACCTCGCGTCAGAGTTGGCTAGATGATCAAGGAAAGCACCTTCGCGACCCGGCTCACGCTCGCGCTATCCGGCGAATCTATTCACGCCTTTTCGCTTCGATCCGGCATCCCCGACTCGACGATGCGGAAGTACCTGGCGGGCACGATGCCTGGCCTGGACAACCTGCTAGCCATCAGCGAGGCGTCGGGCGTCACTCTGGACTGGCTGGTGGCTGAAAGGGGGCCAATGCGGCGGGAAGACGTTCCGGCGCCAGAGGGGCTTGCCCAATTCAAGCTGATCCCTCGGCTCGACGTGCAGCCATCCTCCGGGTTCGGCGCACTAGTTGCGAACGAAGACCCCGTAGAAATGCTTGCCTTTCGTTCGGACTGGCTCAAGCGCGTTGGCATCAACCCAGATGCAGCCCATGTCCTGACGAACAAGGGCGACAGCAACGAGCCGACAATTCGAGATGGCGACATTCTCCTGGTCGACACGTCGATTGACCGGGTAATAGACAACGCGTTCTACGTGGTTGTTTACAACGGCCAGGCACTGCTGAAGCGGGTCCAACTGATGCTTGATGGCTCGGTTGTCCTGAGTAGCGACAACAAGAACTATCAGCCCGAAACCGTGCGGCCCGCCGACGTGCCGTCTTTGACCATCGCGGCGCGGCTGATGTGGTTCGGCAGATCAATCTAGGGGGTGCCAGTGAAAGCACTGGTTAGCGCCGCGTGTGTCGCGGTCATCGCGTTCGTCGGCTACTTCTTCTGGGGGGAGTGGAACCAGAACCAGAAGGACACAGAGCTTGCGGCGGTCAGGGACAGCGCCCTGGTCCAAGCGTGCCAACGGGTTGCTGCCGAGCTGGCGGCCGTCCAGCGTGGCGAGAGCCTAGGCCGTCGGTTCGTCCAGGAGGATGCGAAAGCAGCTCTGCGCACTTGCGTCGCGGACGGTCACATCGGATTGGCGGATCTCGGCGCAGTGAGCCTTTAGTTGGGCTCTTCCGGTGGCACTTCGTCGAGGTATTGCTCAAAGCGACTTCGTGACGCGGATCGCGGTTTGGTGTCGTCACCCAGTCGAACCGTCCGCCATTTCTGTACGGACACGACTTCCGCCGGCCGTCTCACCAGGAGATGGCCATAGTCGCCGGGTGCGACCGATCGCAGAGTCACGCGCATGTACTGGCCGGTCTGGCAGCGCGAGCATGGAAAGACCGGCTTCAACGCGTCCTGGTCCGGATTGGTGACCAGGTCCACCAGATCGGTGGCCACATAGGCGATAGTCTTGTGGCAGCAGTTGCACCGCATCACCACGAGCATGTCATCCCGAGCCGCGTTGGCCAGGCTGTAGGGCTTCCGATAGGGATGGGGCTTGTCGTAGCCTTGTGGCATGTGCCGGGTGCTTCGGGCGGTCAGAGCGAGAACGAGTCGACAGCCTATCCAGCGGGCTTTGCCCCTCGCAATGCCATATGAAATGACGCGGCGGCTGGTGCCGCCAGCTCCGGCCAAGTAGCCCGAGAGCCCCGGCCGTCCGGCCTGTTCCGGTCAAATCCGGGGTAATCCCGCCTTTTCCCTTACCGTTGCCAGGTGTTCTGACGCGTTACAGATCGAAAATAACGGGTCCATCCGGTCTTTCACCGCAAGGTCGGCCAGATCGCGCCGGTGGAGCGGCAAGAGCAATGGGTCCCGGCTCTTCGCCGGGATGACGGCTGGTGGGTGTGACGAATCCCCAGTTCCGGCAGTTCCTACCGCACCACCGCGCTCGCGGCAGCTAACCCCCAATCCAGCAGCTCTTTCGCCCGCTCCGGCGTCACGCCTTCGACATAGCAGCGCAATTCCGGCGCATTGCCCGAGGCGCGGTAGTGGATAGTGTCACCCGAGACCAGCGAGAAGCGCGGACCGTCGATAGTCGAGACCGATTGCACCTCACCCACCGGCGCAAAGAAGGCCTGGGCATAGCCGGGCTGCTCGACCAACCCGGTCAGCAACGCGGCGCTGCGCTCGCTGGCCACATGCGCCAGCCGATCGCTGAGCGCGGCGCGGACCGGCAGCGTCCGCACCAGCCCGGCGACACTTTCGCCCAGTTTTGCTGCCGTCCCCAGCACCGCCAGCATGGGCAGCACGGCATCGCGCGTCGGCAGCGGGCTCACCTCGCGGCCATTGATCGTCACCGCGCTACCCAGCAGCAACCCGCCATTGGCCTCGAACCCCACCACGGCGCCGGGAGACCCCATTGCCGCTTCCTCCATGCCGGAGATGACATAGGGCGAGCCGACCTTGGTGCGATCGACCCGGCCGAACCAGCCGACCCCTTCGATCGCCGAGTTGGAGGTGACGGGCGTCACCACCCGGTCGGCGCCGAGGAAGCGCGCCGCCAGCATGCCCAGCACATCGCCGCGCACGAAATTGCCCTCGCTGTCGATCAGCAGCGGCCGATCGCCGTCGCCATCGGTCGAGACGATCGCATCGAGCCGGTGCTGCCGGATCCAGCTCTGCCGCGGCTCGAACAATGGGTCCGAAAACGCCTCTGTGTCGACGGCGACGAAACCATCCGAGCGACCGAGCCGCACCACATCGGCTCCGGCCCGGGTGAGGAACGATACGAGAAGGTCGCGGGCCACCGACGAATGCTCGAACACCCCAATGCGCCAGCCCTGCAGCGCGGCCGGATCGAGCAGGCCACGATAGCGCTGCCGGTAGCGATCGCCGGCGGCAGTGCTGCCATCCTCGGCGCCCCCCTCGCCTGCCGGCACCACATCGCTCAGCGCCGCCGCGATACCCGTCTCGTCTGCCTTGGTAATCTCGCCGCTCGCCACATAGAACTTCAGCCCGTTGCGATCGGCCGGGATGTGGCTACCCGTCACCATGATCGCCGGCCCGCCCAGCGCCATCGCATGCAGCGCCAGCGCCGGGGTCGGCAGCACGCCGCAATCGACCGGCAGCAGCCCGGCGGCGCGGATCGCCACAGCGCAATCGGCAACGATCGCGGGGCTCGAAGCCCGCAGGTCCCGGCCGAGATAGACCCGCCCGCCCGGCACCGTGCCGATGTGCCTGAGGAATGCGGCGGTGTAGCGCCGCGCCGCTCCGCCGGTGAGATCAACCGCCAGGCCACGCAGACCGCTGGTGCCAAATTTCAGGGAATCCATGCCGCACACTCCAGAGACAGCCGAGCTTTGTCATGCGTCCGCCAGCTTCGGCAAGCTCGGCCGCCATTAGGGTTTCGTTAATCTCGCGCCCGCAGTCTGCCCGCATGCAGATTCAGAAGCGCACGATGAACTGGCTGCCCCGGGCCTCGCTCTATGACGAGGCCGAAGCTGCGCGCCTGAAGCGCAAGGCCAACGCACAGTCCGCCATCGCCACGTCCTCCAACAATAGCTCGGCGCTGATCTCCGGCGGCACCTCCAATGTCGGCGAGTCGATCAACCTGACCCTCCGTATTGCCGCAGCCCGCATCCAGGGCGGCACCACCAAGAAGGTCTAGCGCCTTGCCTTGGCTGGGGTAATTTCCCAGTCTGCGAATATGGCTCGCTTCGATCCCATCGCCTTTTTCAGCCGCGAAGTCACCCTGGTCGCCCGCGAACTGCTGGGCGCCGCGTTTTTTGTCGAGGGCGTCGGCGGCATCATCGCCGAAACCGAAGCCTACCACCCGACCGAGCCGGCCTCGCATTCGCATCGCGGCCGCACCGAGCGCAACGCTTCGATGTTCCTCGGGCCCGGTCGCGTCTATGTCTACCGCTCCTACGGCATCCACTGGTGCTTCAACTTCGTCTGTGCCGACGCCTCGGCCATTCTCATCCGCGCCATCGAACCCACCGAGGGCATCGCGGAAATGGTCGAACGCCGCGGCCTCGCCAACCTGCGCGACCTTTGCTCCGGCCCCGGCAAGCTTGGCCAGGCGCTGGGCATCACCCGCTCGGCCCATGACGGCCTGATGATCGACGCGCGACCCTTCCGCTTTCGCGCCGCCGAGACGCCACCGCCGGTGGTGATCGGCCCGCGCATCGGCATCAGCAAGGCCGCCGACCTGCCCTGGCGTTTCGGCATTGCCGGCTCACCGTTTCTCAGCAAGGCCTTCCGATCGGTGTGAGACGAAATGGAGGCTCACCGGCGTGAAAGAAGACTTTCGCGCGTGAACGAAGACGTTCACGTGGTCGCACCGGGTTTCCCTTTCCCATCGCTTTGGATAGGTTGCGGCCGAACTCAACAGGAGATGCCCGTGGCGGTCGATGCGCTGATCAAGGAATTGCTGGCAACCGGCAGCATGAACGACGAAACCACCGCCGATCTGAACCGCTGGCAGGCCGAGTTTGCCGATGGCACGCTGCATGCCGACGACGCCGCCTACATCGAAGCGCTCCACGCCAAGCTGACCGGCGCGCCGCTCGCCGAGGTCGAACCCGCTGCTCCAGCCGAGCCGGCCCGCATCGACGGGCTCACCCTCGAGGATTGGCGCGACCGCGCCCTGCGCGCCGAGAACGAACTCGCCGCCCTCAAGGACAGCGTCAGCAGCACCAGCGCCTGACCTCCCTACTCGCGCCATTTTGACCTTCGATGACTGGACATCACCCACGGTGCGTGGGTGATAGGCACCTGTCATTGCGGAGGAATCACATGCGCCTGCTGCTCGCCGCCCTCGTCGCCCTCACTGCGGCGCCGGCTTTCGCCCAGCCGGTGGCGCTGACCACTCGCCTGATCACGGATGCGCTGGACCAGCCGGTTTACGCCATCGCCCCGCCGGGCGATCCGCGGCTGTTCGTGGTCGAGCAGACCGGGCGCATCCGCATCCTCGTCGACGGCAAGCTGACCGAGACGCCGTTCCTCGATCTCAGCGACTCGATCAGCAGCGGCGGCGAACAGGGCCTCCTTGGCCTCGCCTTCCACCCCGACTACGCCTCTAACGGCCGCTTCTTCGTCAACTACACCGACAAGGATGGCGACACCCACATCGTCGGCTACAAGGTCTCGGCCGATCCCGCGGTTGCCGATCCCGCCTCGGCCGCCGAACTGCTCAAGATCGATCAGCCCTATGCCAACCACAATGGCGGCTGGCTCGGCTTCGGCCCCGATGGCCTGCTCTACATCGCCATGGGTGATGGCGGTTCGGGCGGCGATCCAGAGAACCGGGCGCAGAACCCCGAAGAGCTGCTCGGCAAGATTCTCAGGCTCGACGTAAACGGCTCGGCCCCCTACGCCATTCCCGCCGACAACCCCTTTGCCGAAGGCGGCGGCCGGCCGGAGATCTTCGCGCTCGGCGTCCGCAACCCCTGGCGCCCGTCCTTCGACAGCGACGATTTCTACGTTGCCGATGTCGGCCAGGGCGCCCATGAGGAGATTACCGTGATCACCGCGGAATCGGCCGGCGCCAACCTCGGCTGGAAGATCATGGAGGGGCCTGTCTGCTTCGAGGCGCAGAGCTGCGAACAAACCGGCCTCGTGCCACCGACCTACAGCTACTCGCACGACACCGGCGGCTGCTCGATCACCGGCGGCTATGTCTATCGGGGCAAGGCCATCCCCGAGATTTCGGGGCAGTACTTCTTCGCCGATTTCTGCGACAGCCGGGTCAACTCCTTCGCCTATGCCGACGGCGAAGCCGGCGACCTCTTCGACTGGACCAAGGAACTCGGCGGCATCGGCGGCATCACCTCTTTCGGCCTCGATAGCCAGGGCGAGCTCTACTTGACCACGATCGAAGGCAAGCTGGTCGAGGTGGTGCGGGCGGACTGAGCGAGATTGGTGGGCCCACCAGGACTCGAACCTGGAACCAGACCGTTATGAGCGGTCGGCTCTAACCATTGAGCTATGGGCCCCTGCCCCGACAAAACGGAGCGCCGCCTCCTTAGCAAGCCGTGGCTGCGCTGCAAAGCCATAGGTGGCAAACCATTGCATTCGCCATGCTTCTCCCTCGCGTCACGATTTTTCTGCACGCTCGTGTCGATCGCCTCGAAAGCCGCTCGTCGTGTTGATGAACGGCCCATTGGCGGGCCGGCAAAACCAGGAGAATGACATGCGCAAGATCACTGCAGGCTTCTTTCACTCGGTCGACGGCGTCGTCGAGGCCCCCAACATGTGGCAGTTCGATGCCTTTGACGATGAGCTGGGCGCGCTGCTCGGCGAGACCATGCCCAAGATCGATACCGTGCTGCTCGGCCGCATCGGCTTTGAGGAATGGGCCGGCTACTGGCCCAACGCCGAAGCCGACCAGGACTTCGCCGGCTTCATCAACAACATGCCCAAGTTCGTCGCCTCGCGCAGCCTGAAGCAGGCCGATCTCAAATGGCAGAATTCGACGCTGATCGAAGGCGACGCGATCGAGTTTGCCCGGCAGTTGAAGGCCAGGGAGGGCGGCGACATCGCGGTGATGGGCGGCATCTCTCTGGCGCGCCAGCTGTTCTTTGCCGGCCTGCTCGAGGAACTGACCCTGATCACCCACCCGGTGGTCGCTGGCAAGGGTAAGCGGATGTTCGAGGCGACCGACCCGGTCACCCGGCTCGAACTCAAGAAATCCACTACCACCAGCAAGGGCAACGTGGTCTCGGTCTACGGCCTCGGGCCCCAATAAGCAGAAGGCCCGCGCATCGCTCGATGCGCGGGCCCAAATCCTCGGCTACGGCCAGCCTCAGCCGGCGGCAGTGTAGGCCGTCTTCACCTGGGTGAAGAATTCGGCGGCGTATTTGCCCTGTTCCTTGGGGCCATAGCTCGAGCCCTTGCGACCACCGAACGGCACGTGGAAATCGACGCCGGCGGTCGGCACGTTGACCATCACCATGCCGGCTTCGGCGTTGCGCTTGAAGTGCGTGGCATATTTCAGCGAGGTGGTGACGATACCGGCCGAAAGACCGAACTCGGTATCGTTGGCGACGGCCAGCGCCTCATCATAATCCTTGACGCGGATCACTGCGGCCACCGGCCCGAAGATCTCCTCGCGGGCGATGCGCATCTGGTTGGTGGCTTCGGTGAACAAAGCCGGCTGCAGGAAGTAGCCCGGGTTGTCGCGCTTCACCAGTTCGCCGCCGACGACGAGCCTGGCGCCCTCGCCCTTGCCGATCTCGATATAGTCGGTGTCCTGCTTGAGCTGGCCGGGATCGACCACCGGGCCGATCTCGGTGTCCTTGGCGATGGCGTCGCCGACCTTGAGGTTGCGGATGCGCTCGGTGAGCGCCGCCACGAACTGGTCGTGAATGCCTTCGGTGACGATCAGGCGCGACGAGGCGGTGCAGCGCTGGCCAGTCGAGTAGAAGGCGCTCTGCGCGGTGGTTTCGACCGCCACTTTGAGGTCTGCGTCATCGAGCACGATGGTCGGGTTCTTGCCGCCCATTTCGAGCTGGAACTTGCGCATCACCTTGACGCTGGCTTCGGCGACGCGGCGGCCGGTGTTGACCGAGCCGGTGAAGGTCTGCGCCACGATGTCCTTGCTATCCAGCATCGCCTGACCGACCACCGAGCCCTTGCCCATGACGAGGTTTAGCACGCCCTTGGGCAGGCCGTTGCGGTGGAGGATATCGACGATCGCCCACGAGCAGCCCGGCACCAGGTCGGCCGGCTTGAACACCACGGTGTTGCCGTAGCAGAGCGCCGGCGCGATCTTCCAGGCCGGGATGGCGATCGGGAAATTCCACGGCGTGATGATGCCGACCACGCCCATCGCCTCGCGCGTCATCTCGACGCCGACGCCGGGTCGCACCGACGGCACGCTCTCGCCCGAAAGGCGCAACGCTTCACCGGCGAAGAACTCGAAAATCTGCCCGGCACGGGTCACTTCGCCGATACCTTCGGCCAGCGTCTTGCCCTCTTCGCGGCTCAACAGCTCGCCGAGCTCGGCCTTGCGGGCGAAAATCTCATGCGCGGTTTTGCTGAGGATTTCCCAGCGCTGCAGGATGCCCGAACGCGACCAGGCCGGGAATGCCGCCTTGGCCGCCGCAATGGCATCGAGCGTATCCTGCTGGCTGGCGCGGGCGTAGACGCCCACCACTTCGTTGGTGTTGGAGGGGTTGATGTTGTTCACCCCGTCCCCGCCGACCCATTCGCCGTTGATGAGATTCTTGTGCAGTTCGGTCATGGGGAGATTCCTTCGTTAGGAGTTAGCATCCTCTATCCAGCCGTGGCGACGGGCATAGAGGATTTCCATTCGTCCGTTGATCGGGTTGGTCTTAAGTCCCGGGATCTCAACGTTCGTTGCGCCCACCCTCGCTAGGTAGGCCTCGTATGTGTCGTTCTCCAGCATCGCCCGATAGAAGATGCTGCGGGGCTCTGCGCGGCCCGCACGTTCTCGCAAAAACGGCTCATTCGCGCGAACATATCTTCCCGAGATGTCAGTCTGCGTCACAGCAGCCCAGCCTTGGCCAGGTCCCTGAGCAAATGGCTGGCGCCATAGGTCCAGGGGGCAGCCTCGGTGGCGAGGCGCACGGTGTTGGATAGGGTGCCGAGCGATGGTGTCGAGATCGACACCACGTCGCCGAGCTTGTGGGTAAAGCCCTTGCCGGCGCCGCCGCGATCCTTCACCGGCGCGAACATGGTGCCGAGATAAACCACCAGCCCATCCGGATACTGGTGATGGCGGCCGATCGTCGCGCCGACGATCGCTTCGGGCGAGCGCGAGATCTGGCTCATGTTGGAAACGCCGGTCAGTTCGAACCCATCCTCGCCGGTGACGCTGAGCGCGATGTCGGCTGCCTTCACCGTCTCGATGGTGAACTTGCCGTCGAACAGCCGGATGAACGGCCCGAGCGAAGCCGAAGCGTTGTTGTCCTTGGCCTTGCCGAGCAGCAGCGCCGAGCGGCCCTCGACATCGCGCAGGTTAACGTCATTGCCGAGCGTCGCGCCGACGATGGTGCCCCTGGAGTTCACCACCATCGCCACTTCCGGCTCCGGGTTGTTCCACTCCGAGATCGGCAGGATGCCGACATCGGCGCCGAAGCCAACCGAGGCCATCGGCTGGCACTTGGTGAAGATCTCGGCATCCGGCCCGATGCCGACCTCGAGATACTGGCTCCACACGCCCCGCGCGATCAGCGTTTTCTTGACTTCCATCGCAGCGGGCGAACCCGGCTCGAGCTGGCTGAGATCGGTGCCCACGAGGCCAAGAATGTCCTTGCGCAGCTCGTCGGCCTTGGCCTTGTCGCCGCGCGCCTGCTCTTCGATGACGCGCTCGAGCAGCGACACCACGAACGTCACACCGGCAGCCTTCACCGCCTGCAGGTCGATCGGCGACAACAGCGAGGGCGCCTTGTGGTCGGTCTTGCCGGACCACGAGTTGGCGAGGAGTTGATTGAGGGTACCGATAACCGGCCCCTTGGCCGACGCGACGTAGGCGGCAGGGTCGGCCTGTTCGGCAATGTCGCGCGAGGTCGGCGCGGTCTTGCTGGTAATGTCGACGATATCCTCGCCGCGCACCGTGATCACCCGCGGGTGCTCGTACCCGGGCACCCGGGCCCGCCCCAGAAGTACGCCTTCGCTAGGAACTTGTCGGTTGGCCACGGCACTCCCCCGGTTTTCGGACGGGCTACCTAACCCGCCGTCCCGAAGCCTGTCCAGCCGAGGTCGAGGCACGTAACTCAAACTTTCGTCGGTTCGCGACCCAAGGTTGGCGCAATGTGCGGCGTCTTATGTGTCGGAAGCGTCGTTCAAATCCCGTTCAGGAACGGCGCACTAACAACCCGGTCGGCTGGGACATATTTCCCCGCCGAAGGCCACATAGGAGAGACGCATGCGTCCCATTACTGCCGCCCTCATTCCCCTGTTCCTCGCCACCGCGCTGACCGCTGCCCCGGCATTCGCGCAGGAGACCCCCGTGAACGGCACCATCTCAATCAGCGGCATCGGCGAAGTCAGCTCGGCCCCCGACACCGCCTTCGTCAACTCCGGCGTGACCAGCCAGGGCGCCACCGCCCGCGAGGCGCTCGATGCCAACACCAAGGCGATGGGCGAACTGATCGAGACGCTGAAGGCCGCCGGCATCGAAGCGCGCGACATCCAGACCTCGGGCTTCTCGGTGAACCCGAACTACGTCTATTCCGACGCGCGCGACGCCAATGGCTACCAGCTGCCGCCCAAGATCACCGGCTACCAGGTCTACAACAACGTCAACGTGCGGGTGCGCGAGCTGGCCAAGCTCGGCTCGGTGCTCGACAAGGCGGTGACGGTCGGCGCCAACACCATCAACGGCGTCAGCTTCTCGGTGGCCGATCCCTCCAAGCTCTATGACGAAGCCCGCAAGGCGGCCTTCGCCGACGCCAAGGCCAAGGCCGGGCTTTATGCCGGCGTCGCCGGCGAAGAACTCGGCAGCATCCGCAACATCAGCGAAGTGCAGGGCATGGGTTCGCCGCAGCCTTACATGATGAAGGCCTCGGCCGATGCCGTCTCGGCCGGCGCCGTGCCGATCGAGGGTGGCGAGCTCAGCTACTCGATCAACGTCCAGGTCACCTGGGACTTTGCCGGCAAGTAAGGCCAATCCGGATGGGCGCCTCGGGCGCCCATCCTCCCGTCCGGCTTAGCCGGCGATCGCCTTCCAGATCATGTTGAGCCCGACCAGCGCCAGGAACACTGCAAAGGCCAGCTTCAACGTGCGCTGCTGCAGCTTGTGCGCCAGTGCCGCGCCCCAGGGTGCGCAGAGCGCCGCAGTCAGCCCGATCAGCACCAGCGCCACGATGTTGATGTAGCCGAGGCTGAGCGGCGGCCGGCCTTCGACGCTCCAGCCCGAAATGATGAAGCCGAGCGTACCCGAGAGCGCAATGAACACCCCGATCGCGGCGCCGGTGCCCACCGCCTTGTGCATCGAGGCACCGAAGGCATGGATGGTCGGCACGCTCAGCGAGCCGCCCCCTACGCCCATCAGCGCCGAGATATAGCCGACCACCGCCGCCGAGATCCGGTGCGTCAGAGCCGAATCCCGCAAGTGTCCCATCAGCCGCTCCTGGAACGGCAGGACGATATTGGCGGCAATGAACAGCGCTACCACGCCGAACACGATGCGCAGCACGTCGCCGGTATAGAGCCCAGCCATCAGCCCACCGACGAAGGTGGCGACCACCACCACCGGCGCCCAAAGTTTCAGGATGCGATGGTCCACCGCGCCGCGCTTGTCGTGCGCCCGGGCGCTGGCAATACCGGTCGGGATGATGATGGCGAGCGAGGTGCCGACGGCAATGTGTTGCACCACGTCGCTGTCATAGCCGAGCAGCGCCAGGGCCGAGGCCAGCGCCGGCACGATGATGGCGCCGCCACCGATTCCCAGGAGCCCCGCTGCGATGCCGGAAATCACCCCGGTGGCGAGGAGCCCGAGAACGAACGGCCAATAGCTGAGAAGATCGCCCACATCAGACTCCATGATGACTCGCTACCGAATCGCACGAATTGGCCCGCTCGCCCTAGGCCGCCGCGACCGAATCCGTCCATTGCAGCTTGGCGCGCTGCGGCCCAACTGGTGCCACGATTGACCGGTCCTGTCGCGGTAGGGAACCGCACGCGTCTGAGGGGCGTTCGGCATTTGATGGGCCATTTCATTTTCGCAGCAGGTTGGCGGGCGTTCAGGTTCGGTTCAGCCCGTTTGCGTCACTTCTCGAACAACTGACTCCAGAACAAGGATAAAACCCATGCGCTTTCGAAACTGGCTCCTGACCGGCACCAGTCTCGCCGTTCTCGCATTGGTGCCGGGCGCCGCTTTTGCTCAGCAGGCCGAGTACGAGGCCCTGCAGCAGGCACAGGCCTCCGGCGACGCAGACGCGATCAACAACGCCCAGCAGGCGCTGACCGACACCTGCATCGTGAACGGCTACTCCAGCGTGCAGGAATGTATCGCGGCCATCACCGGCGGCGGCCAGTCCAACGCCAAGGCGGAAGAGGAGGCGAGAGCCGCTGAAGAAGCCCGCGCCGCCGAGGAGGCCAAGGCTGCCGCCGATGCGCAGGCTGCCGCCGATGCGCAGGCTGCTGCAGACGCTCAGGCCGCTGCGGACGCCAAGGCCGCTGAAGACGCCCGCGCTGCCGAAGAGGCCAAGGCCGCCGCTGACGCCCAGGCTGCGGCCGATGCGCAGGCCGCAGCGGATGCCAAAGCTGCCGAGGACGCCAAGGCGGCGGCCGACGCGCAAGCTGCCGCAGACGCTCAGGCTGCCGCCGATGCGCAGGCCGCGGCCGATGCCAAGGCCGCTGAAGACGCCAAAGCTGCCGCCGACGCACAGGCTGCCGCTGATGCCCAGGCTGCCGCCGATGCGCAGGCCGCGGCGGATGCCAAGGCCGCTGAAGACGCCAAAGCTGCCGCCGACGCGCAGGCGGCAACTGATGCCAAGGCTGCCGAAGATGCGAAGGCCGCTGAGGATGCAAAGGCCGCCGAGGACGCGAAGGCGGCCGAGGATGCCAAGGCTGCCTCGGATGCCCAGGCCCAGTTCGTTGCCGACCTGCAGGCCGCGCTCGACCAGTATCAGGCGGCGCTGAACCAGGCCGCCGCCGGCGACTATGCCGGCGCCAAGCCGGCTGCCGACGCCGCCGCTGCCCGTATCCAGGAACTGTGCACCGCCAACGGCTACCAGGACATCAAGTCCTGCATCGGCCAGGACCTGCCGCCGCTGCCCGAACCCGCAGCCGAACAGCCTGCGGCTGAACAGCCCGCAACCGAACAGCCGGCAGAGCAGCCCGCAGCTGAGCAGCCGGCCGAACAGCCCGCTGAAGCCGGCCCGGCTGATCAGCCCGCCGACGCCAACGCTACCGACCCGGTTGCCGCGGCACAGGACCAGCTGGGCACTGCGGTCGAGCTCTACAATGTCGGCATCGGCCAGCTTGAAGCAGGCGATGTCTCGGGCCAGTCGACCATCGACGCCGCCAACAAGCAGTTTGCCGATATCTGCGCTGCACTTGGCGTCACCGATGTCGCCCAGTGCCTCGCCCAGTATGGCATCACCCTCCCCCCGGTTCCCGAAGTCCACCCGGCGGCGGAAACCACCCCGCCGATCTCCGAACTGCCGGGCGCCCAGGAAGCGGTGACCCCACAGGCCGTCGAAGTTCTGCCGGAAACCGTTGCCCCTGAGGAAGCGGCCCCGGTGCTCGACAGCGCCAAGGACTTCGCCACCCAGGTGGTCGATGGCCAGGCGCCGGCCGAACAGCCGGCGGTTTCCGAAGAGCCGACCGCTCCGCCGCCGACCGACGACAAGGCCGCTCAGGCCGACATTGCTCCGGTCGAGGTGCAGTCGCTGGCCAAGCTGGAAGGCGAGAAGATCGCCGTCGACGCCCTGCCGGTGATGGAGGTGCCGCAGAACGTCACCGTCATCAACAATATCACCAACGTGACGAACGTGACCAATATCACGAACAACACGACCAACGTGACGAACAACAATACCGTCATCAACAATAACGGCGGCGGTGGCCAGGGCGGTGGCAAGCCCGGCAACAACTTCACCAACTCGGGCTTCATCTTCCAGGTCGGGATCAACCTGATCATCTCAAATCCGGCCCAGGATTTCGACCGCATCCGCGACAGCGATGAGGACGAGGTCTACTACGAGCGCCTGCCCGGCGGCCGTGTGAAGGAGACCATCGAGCGCCCGAACGGCGTCCAGATCGTCACTATCCGCGATCGTTGGGGCAACGTGCTGAAGCGCTCGCGCATCATGCCCGACGGCCGCGAATACATCCTCGCCTACCAGGACGAGGACGATTTCGAACAGGATGACGACTACTTCGGCAACTGGCGCGATCCGGGCGACGACCTGCCGCCGCTGCGCCTGACCATCCCGATCCGTGACTACATCCTCGATGCCGACGACGCCGACGAGGAAGAGGTCGAACTGTTCTTCCGGGAGCCGCCGGTGGAACAGGTCCGCAAGATCTACACCATCGAGGAAGTGAAGCGTTCGGCTCGTATCCGTGACTCGGTGCGTCGCGTGGAAGTCGGCGGGCTGACTTTCGACTCGGGTGCGGCGACCATCGCCCGCAGCCAGGTCGGGGCGCTCAGCAAGGTCGCCAACGGCATGCTGAAGATCCTCGAGGACAACCCGGGCGAAACCTTCCTCATCGAAGGCCACACCGACGCCGTGGGTGGCGACCAGGCTAACCTGATCCTGTCGGACCAGCGCGCCGCCACCGTCGCCCGTATCCTCACCGACTTCTACGACGTGCCGCCGGAGAACCTGGTTACCCAGGGCTATGGCGAGCGCTACCTGAAGGTGAAGACGGAAAAGGCCGAAAAGCTCAACCGCCGCGTCTCGATCAAGCGCATCACCTCGCTGATCACGGTTGCAGACCGGAACTAAGGGCAATCGCCTGAACTGACGAACGGGCCGGGGAGCAATCCCCGGCCCGTTTAGTTTGGGGGGCAGTCGGCAGTCGGCAGTCGGCAGTCGGCAGTCGGCAGTCGGCAGTCGGCAGTCGGAGCAGATCTCTGTTCCCCTCGGACTGTCCACCCCCTACTGCCTACTGCCTACTGCCTACTGCCTACTGCCTACTGCCTACTGCCTACTGCCTACTGCCTACTGCCTACTGCCCCTC